>Ga0364916_10118_pt1 | contig 22191 bp, 15 predicted proteins | sample SorcelJu500001C4_2_FD_206964 | JGI IMG/M metagenome (GOLD analysis project Ga0364916, IMG submission 206964) | Enriched cells from Trout Bog Lake Hypolimnion, Wisconsin, USA - BchlTB.June20.5000.01.C4 | ecosystem: Environmental > Aquatic > Freshwater > Lake > Hypolimnion/Profundal zone | place...
CCGGTTTATCCCAATTAGCATGTTTATAATTAAAATTTAATTGCTGTAGTTCAGCATAAATCGATGCCGGGATATTCCCTTCTTTTTCCCTGAATTTAATTAGTTCGTGATAGGTATCTAGTATTTGTTTTTCAAAGATTGGTGTAATTGTATCAGGTCTTGATGTGACGTCCTTCGTAATATTAGTTTCAGACAGGTCAACTATTTCGGATGTATCAACAGCAGTTGTATCTACATTTACGACTGCTGAAGAAACAGTATCAACCATGATAATAGTACTATCCCTCAAATTATCATCCGCAAAATAATCAGAAGCATTATATAATAATGATGTTAATAAATTAACTCTCCTATATCCCAAAAAATCAAACAGTGTTGGTTGCAATGTCCTGCTATCCTCCCCTTTTTCCAGCAAAACAGCAAACTTAAGTGCATCGGTATGTTGCAATACGGTAGGATTCTCCATGGAGGCTTCCAGATGGTGGCTGATTTTATCGAAGTAAATGTTTTTAGACCACTCTTTCATGTCCTCGGGGACAAAACCTTTTAGTTCGGTGCGTTGGTTGATGGTCCACTGGTCTTTCTGGTAGTATTGGGCATAGAGTTCCGCTGTCATGGAGTGAAGCAGGGCACGTTCGGCTGGATCGGTGCTTTTTTCGGTGAATGCTTCAAAATCGTGTATCAGGGCAGGTGCTTCATCCGGATTTTTCTCCAGGGTGAAGCGCATTTTGTATACCATCGCCTTGATCACCTCCGCGGAGTTCTTTTCATGCCTGGCCTGTGAGAGGATGGCTTCCACTTCCTTCAACGCCGATTCGGGCAACTGCTTCCCGGCCAATTCCTCTACCGTTTTCCAACGGGCTTCAAAACCAGCAGCCGGTTTTTGGGCCATTAATAAGGAGATAAACATGACTGCAGCAAAAACGATGATCAGATTACTTTTTTTCATTAGTGGACCTCTTATAGTATTGTTAAAAGAATACAAATATACTACATATTAATGAATTATCCTATAATATTGTGTAGACATACTATGGATTAATTAATTCATTCCTCTATTTTTAAAATTCTGATCAATTGACTTACTTAAGGCTGTAGACTTCCTTTGATTGGGTTCCTTCTGTTCTCCTTATCATGGGTATTTGGCAGGGGTATCCAGGGGGTTGAACGGGAGATCGGAGGGGCTCATCCCTCGGAACCCCCTAGCAACCCCCTAGCAACCCCCTGGCAACCCCCTAGCAATGGAGGACAAGATCCCTTCAGGGAAAGAACGAATGGAGGAGGTGGTAATTCGTAAAATTGAAGCAAGACTTACGAGTGGGGCAATTCCCTACGGGATCAAAAAGTTTTATCAAAATTATGTTGTATAACATAGAAACAAATATACAGTTTCTCAAAAACAAGTGTTTTCTTTACACTTGTTTTTAATCAGTACATGGTTCGATCCTATCAAGAATTATAATATAGTATATTTCAGCTGATTACTTTACTAAACCTGAATTATTAATTATTCCACTTTTTCAATGACTGCTGCATTTTACCAAAATAAAGATACCTTTCTTGTTGCTGTTGACTGTATAATTATTGGCTTCCGTGATAACGATTTACAAATTCTGATCGCACGGCGTCCAATAGAGCCATTCCAGGGAGGATGGTCGTTGATGGGAGGTTTTGTGGATGCCCGTGAGAATATAAAAGAAGCAGCAAAAAGGGTCGTTGGTGAATTTACCGGAATCGAGGATATCTACCTCGAACAAGTAGGTGCTTATGGAGATATCGGTCGTGATGTCGAGCGGGTTATATCCGTTGCCTATTATGCATTGGTCGATATTGAGAAATTTGATACCTCGCTGGCCGAAAAGTATGATGCGCATTGGGTCAGAATCACCCTGTTACCCGAATTGATTTTCGACCATAACATGATGGTGAAGGATACCATCAAGCTTTTACAACAACGCGCTGCTGTCAGGCCGATAGGGTTTAATTTACTGGGCGATCAGTTTACCTTGCCGTCGTTGCAAAGTTTATATGAATCGATCTATCAGGAGCCCATTGATAAACGAAACTTTAGGAAGAAACTGCTCATGATGGATATTCTTGAAAAACTGGACGAAAAAGACAAAAGCAATTCAAAAAGAGGAGCATTTTATTATAATTACAACAAAGAAAAATACGATCAATTGATTCAACAAGGATTGCATTTTTCATTGTAATTTTTATGGGATTTTAAGTGTATTAAAAACACCTGTAATATATAAACCATTCATTATAAAGACTATGTTAGAGACATTAAAAAAAGAAGTATTCCATGCGAACCTGGATTTGGTAAAGCATGGACTGGTAATATTTACCTGGGGTAACGTCAGTGCTATCGATCGTACCACAGGACTGGTAGTGATCAAGCCATCGGGAGTATCGTATGATGAGATGAAGGCTGAAGACATGGTCGTGGTTGATCTGGAAGGCAATATCGTGGAAGGCAGCTTTAAACCTTCGTCCGATACCGCCACACACCTCGTGTTATACAAATCATTCCCGAACATTGGGGGCATTGTCCACACCCATTCCACTTATGCCACTTCATGGGCACAGGCGGGGTTAAGCATTCCAAATATCGGCACCACCCATTCCGATTACTTCAGCGATGCTATCCCATGTACCCGCGATATGACCCAACAGGAAGTGGAAGGCGAATACGAACTGGAGACAGGGAATGTGATTGTCGACAGCTTCAAAGGTCTGAATCCTGACTTTATTCCGGGAGTCCTGGTGAAAAATCATGGACCATTTTCCTGGGGGAAAGATGCACACGATGCGGTTCATAATGCGGTAGTGATGGAACAGGTGGCTAAAATGTCGTACATTGCTTATGGAGTAAATCCCGATCTGACGATGAACAACCATTTGATTACGAAGCATTTTTACAGGAAACATGGACCGGGAGCCTATTACGGACAGTAATTGGTTAATTGGGTGATTGGTTAATTAGTTAATTGGGAGATTAGGAGATTAGGAGATTTTGTGACTTTGACCTCCCCTAACCCCTCCAAAGGAGAGGAATAAGAGAAGAGGGATCGAAAGTGATTAGGTTATTCTTTTTTGAAAAGAGTTTTATAAATAGAAACTGAAAATAAATAATGAAATAAATTCTAATCAGCCGGTTCTTACTCCCCTCCTTTGGAGGGGATGGGGGAGGTCGATTGGTTAGAGAAAAGAAAAATAAACATGAGAAATACAATACTAGCATTTATTTGGATGATCGCCATGTCGGTTAGTGCTCAAAGCAGTACTTCAAAAATTATGATTCATACCGATCAGGGTAAGCAGGTGATTAATAAAGAAATTTACGGACAATTTGCAGAACATCTGGGGACTTGTATCTATGGAGGTATCTGGGTTGGAGAGAATTCACCCATCCCGAATACAAAAGGATACCGGAATGATGTGCTGAATGCACTGAAAGAACTTCAAATTCCTGTTTTACGTTGGCCGGGCGGTTGCTTTGCAGATGAATACCATTGGATGGATGGTGTTGGTCCAAGGGAAAAGCGTCCGAAGATGGTCAACAATAACTGGGGTGGTGTAGTCGAGGACAATAGTTTTGGAACAAATGAATTCTTGAATCTTTGTGAAATACTGGGATGCGAACCGTACCTGAGTGGAAACGTAGGAAGTGGAACTGTTGAGGAAATGGCTAAATGGGTGGAATATATCACCTCGAACGGGGATAGTCCCATGGCTAAATTACGGAGAGAAAACGGCCGGGACAAACCCTGGAAAGTTAAATACCTGGGTGTCGGCAACGAGAGCTGGGGCTGTGGAGGTAATATGACCCCCGAATATTATTCCGATCTTTTCCGTCGTTATTCAACTTATTGCCGTGAATATGATGGTAACAAATTATTCAAAGTAGCCAGTGGTGCTAGTGATTACGATTATAAATGGACAGAAACATTGATGAAAAATGTTGGTGACCGCATGAAAGGCATTTCACTTCATTACTACACGGTAAAAGGCTGGGATGGCAGTAAAGGTTCTGCCACCAAATTTGACAAAGCCGATTATTTGTGGACAATGGCTAAATGCCTTGAAATTGAAAGTGTGGTAAAAAAGCACATGGCCATCATGGATAAATACGATCCACAACATAAAGTGGGTTTGATGGTCGATGAATGGGGAACCTGGTGGGATCAGGAGCCGGATGCACATTCCGCACTGTATCAACAGAACTCACTGCGGGATGCTTTTGTAGCTGCCCTGACATTGAACATTTTCAACAAGTATACTGAAAGGGTCAAAATGGCCAACATAGCCCAGGTAGTGAACGTCCTCCAGGCAATGATCCTGACTGACGGACCAAAAATGGTACTGACTCCAACGTATTATGTGTTTGACATGTATAAAGTCCATATGGGAGCTACTTATTTGCCGATCGAACTTCAATGCGATTCATTGGTATCGAACGACAAGAAATTTGCTGCTGTCAGTGTTTCCGCTTCAAAAGATACAAAAGGACTGATTCATATCACTCTGGCGAACATTGATCCTGATAAAGAACAAAAAATAGAAATTGATTTAGCAAACCTGAAAGTTACAAAAGTGTCGGGTACCATTCTGACAGCAAAAACGATTGACTCCTACAACACATTCGACCATCCAAACATGGTAGTACCTGCTGTTTTCAAGGAAGCGAAAATCAGCAAGAAAGGCCTGGCAGTGACTATTCCCGCGAAAGCAATTATTTCACTTGAATTATTATAACACTCTATAAAAACAAATAAATAACAAATAAAAACAATAACATTATGAATTACAAAGATTTAGAAGTATGGTTCGTTACAGGAGCTCAGCTGTTGTACGGTGGAGATGCAGTAGTACACGTAGACGCACATTCTACAGAAATGGTCAAAGGATTAAATGATTCCGGAAAATTGCCTGTCAATGTGGTTTATAAAGGTACTGCAAACTCTTCAGAAGAAGTTTCTGCTATTTTCCGTGCTGCCAATGGAGATACCAAATGTGTGGGAGTTATTACCTGGATGCACACTTTCTCACCGGCTAAAATGTGGATTCACGGTTTGATGGATTACAAAAAACCGTTGTTGCACCTTCATACACAATATAACGAACAAATTCCATGGTCTGATATCGATATGGACTTTATGAACCTAAACCAATCGGCTCATGGTGACCGTGAGTTTGGTTTCATTACCAGCCGTCTGCGTAAACCACGCAAGGTTGTTGTAGGTTACTGGAAAGACGAAAACACCCAATCAAAAATTGCTAACTGGATGCGTGTTTGTGCCGGTTGGGCCGATTCACAAAACATGCTGATCATTCGTTTTGGTGACAACATGAACAACGTGGCTGTCACTGATGGCGACAAGGTGGAAGCTGAAATCAGGTTGGGATACCACGTGGACAATGCTCCTATTGCGACACTTGTACCTTATGTAGAAGCTGTAACTGAAGCAGAAATCGACACCCTGGTAGCTGAATACGAACGAATTTACGACTTTGCTGATGATTGCAAAAAAGGAGCAGAAAAACATCAATCCGTACGCGAAGCTGCAGCTCAGGAAATCGGATTACGCCGTTTTCTGGAAGCCAAAGGTGCTACTGCCTTTACTACCAGTTTCAACGAATTGGAAGGCATGAAACAATTGATGGGATTTGCTTCCCAACGTTTAATGGCCGAAGGATTCGGTTTTGGTGCCGAAGGCGACTGGAAAACAGCTGCCATGACCCGTACTATGTGGGTAATGGCTAAAGGCCTTCCCGGTGGTTGTTCATTCCTGGAAGATTATGTATTGAATTTCAATGGTGCAAAAAGCTCTATCCTTCAATCGCACATGTTGGAAATCAATCCTGAAATCGCAGCTGGGAAACCACGTATCGAAGTTCACTTTCTGGGAATTGGTGATGCCGGCGTTTGTGCCCGATTGGTATTCCAATCACATGAAGGGGAAGGAATTGCTGCCACTATCGTAGATATGGGTAACCGTTTCCGCATGATCGTGAACGAAGTAAAAGTAATTGAACCTAAGGCATTGCCTAAATTGCCTGTTGCCTGTGCATTGTGGATTCCACAACCAAACCTGGAAGTGGGTGCCGGTGCCTGGATTACAGCCGGTGGAACTCATCACTCAAGCTTCTCATTCTCCATAACCACTGAAATGATGGAAGACTGGGCTGAGATTGCTGATATCGAAATGTTGATTATCAACAAAGATACCAATATCCGCAATTTCAAACAAGATATCCGGAATAATGAAGTTTATTATATGCTTAACAAGGCTCTAAGATAATCATCAGGAGCAAGGAGCAAGAGGTAAGGAGCAAGTAGCTGACACAGCAGGCTTAATACTTACCTCTTACTTTTTACCTCTTACTTACTAAAAAAATTATGAGTAAATACGTTATAGGTTTAGATTATGGAAGCGATTCCTGTCGTGCGGTGATAGTAGATGCCTATTCAGGCGACGAGATGGCATCAGCCGTAAAATATTATTCGCGTTGGGCGGAGGAAAAGTATTGTGTTCCAACTGCCAATCAATACCGTCAACACCCGCTTGATTATGTTGAAGCATTAGAAAATACTGTAAAGACAGCCCTGGCAAAATGTCCGGCAGGAACTGCTGAAAAGGTAGTGGGTATCGCTTTCGATACCACCGGAAGTACACCGGTCTTTACAGATAAAAACGGAACACCCCTATCCTTGTTACCTGAATTTGCCGAAAATCCAAATGCCATGTTTGTGTTGTGGAAAGACCACACCGCCATCAAGGAAGCCCAGGAAATAAACGACCTGGCTGCAAAATGGGATATTGACTATACTTCCTACGAAGGTGGCATCTATTCTTCCGAATGGTTTTGGGCAAAAGCATTGCATGTGCTGCGTGTCGACGAGAAAGTACGAAATGCAGCTTATTCAATTGTGGAACACTGCGATTGGTTGCCCGCCTTGATTACAGGTACCACTAACCCTGCCTCTGTTTGCCGCAGTCGTTGTGCCTCCGGTCATAAAGCTATGTGGCTTGAGAAATGGGGAGGTCTTCCTTCCGAGGAATTCCTGACAGCACTTGACCCGTTATTAGCAGGTTATCGTGAACGTTTGTATACTGAGACATTCCCAAGTAACAAGAAAGTAGGAACACTGACTCAGGAATGGGCGGCCCTGTTAGGATTGTCTACTAACGTAGCAGTTGCCGTAGGGGCTTTCGATTGCCATACGGGTGCTGTGGGTGCAGAAGTAACACCGGGTGCGCTGGTGCGCGTTATAGGCACTTCAACCTGTGATATCATGGTGGCAAGTTATGAAGAAATGGGTGACAAGCTCATTCCCGGAATTTGCGGACAAGTTGATGGCTCGGTTATCCCGGGAATGATCGGACTGGAAGCAGGACAATCAGGATTTGGAGATGTCTATGCCTGGTTCAAAAGACTTATATCCTGGCCTCTTGAAAATGTACTGGCAAAATCTTCCTTAATTGATGAAGAAACAAAACAAAGGTTATTGGCGGAATCCATCGATCAGATCATTCCTGCATTATCCATTGAGGCCGCGAAAATACCGGTATCCGAATCAACTATCCTGGCTACCGATTGGATGAACGGCCGTCGCACCCCCGATGCCAGCCAACTGGTGAAAGGGTCGATCACCGGACTGAATTTAGGAAGCTCAGCACCGTTGGTTTTCCGTGCCCTGGTGGAAGCAACTGCCTTTGGCTCTAAAGCCATTGTAGATCGATTTATTGAAAACGGTATTGAGATCAAAGAAGTGATTGGTATTGGAGGCATCGCACTGAAATCACCTTTTGTGATGCAAACAATGGCTGATGTGTTGAATATGCCGATTAAAGTCGCAAAAGCTGAACAAGCCTGTGCCTTTGGAACTTCCATGTTTGCAGCCGTAGTGGCCGGAGTCTACGAAAAAGTAGAGGATGCCCAAAAGGCCATGGGAATGGGATTTGCTTCAGAGTATTTTCCAAACAAGCAAAATGCTGCGTTATATAAAGAATTGTATAAAAACTATGTCAAGTTAGGTCAATTCACTGAAAAAGAATTATTCTCTTAAATCAAAAATAATATACAAATATGAATTGGAGTTCACATGAATTTATTTGGCTTGACTGGGCGATTCTCGCAGTTGGGATATGTGCTGTAACCTGGGCTGTATGGCGTGCGGTACAAAAAGATAAACGTTTGCAAAAGGGTCCTAACAGCGAAGACTACCTGTTCGGTAAAGGAGAGCCATGGTATATCATTGGCGCGGCTATCTTTGCTGCAAACATTGGCTCGGAACACCTGGTAGGGCTTGCCGGTACCGGTGCAAAGTCAGGTGTAGGCATGGCACACTGGGAAATGCAAGGCTGGATGATACTCATCCTGGGCTGGCTCTTTGTACCTTTCTATCAACTTATGAATACGAAGTTGGGGAAAATCATCACCATGCCTGACTTCCTGAAAAATCGCTACACACCTCGTACAGGATCATGGTTGTCTATCATTACACTGATAGCCTATGTGCTGACCAAAGTGAGTGTAACAGCGTTTACCGGTGGTATCTTTATGGAGAGCCTTATTGGCCTGCCTTTCTGGTACGGAGCTATCGGCTTGATTGTCATAACGGGTATCTTTACCATTTTTGGTGGTATGAAGGGTGTAATGACCCTGTCAGCGATTCAGACGCCGATACTTATTATTGGTTCATTCCTGGTCCTTTTCTTAGGATTGTCAGCACTTGGAGACGGCAGTGTCGCTCACGGTTGGACTGCCATGATTGACTATTCTAAAACACTGAGTATCGGAGCAAACGGTCACGCTTACGGCACAAACCATATGTTCCACCTGGATACGGGTGACCCCTTGTATGATGACTATCCAGGTTTCTGGGTATTTATCGGAGCCTCCATCATTGGCTTTTGGTATTGGGCTACCGACCAACATATCGTTCAACGTGTTCTCGGACAAACAAAAGGTGAGGCTACCGATGTGGTGATAAAACGCGCCAGAAGAGGTACTATTGCTGCAGGTTATTTTAAGATATTACCTGTATTTATGTTCCTGATTCCCGGAATGATAGCCGCCGCATTGGCAGCACGTCCCAACAGCGGTTTTACGTTAACCAATCCTGATACTGCTTTTGGCTCCATGGTTAAGTTCGTATTGCCCGCCGGTGTGAAAGGGATTGTTACCATCGGCTTTATATCCGCGTTGGTAGCTTCGTTGGCTGCATTCTTCAATTCCTGCGCTACGTTGTTTACCGAAGACTTTTATAAGCCAATGTTCAAAGGCAAGAGCGAAGCCAGATACGTTTTGGTTGGTCGTATAGCAACCGTTGTAGTTGTATTTCTTGGTATTATATGGATACCGGTCATGATGAGTCTTGGCAGCCTTTACTCCTATCTCCAAGGCATTCAATCGTTGCTTGCTCCTGCCATGGTAGCGGTATTTGTCATGGGTATATTTTCCAAAAGGATTACCCCCAAGGCAGGTGAAGCTGGTTTAATTGTTGGTTTTCTGATTGGTATGGCACGCTTGCTGACCAACATCTTTACAAATACAGGTAAAGACGTCATGACAGGACAGTTCTGGGAATCCACCCATTGGTTCTGGCATACCAACTGGCTTATCTTTGAGATATGGTTGCTGGTCTTCATCATGGGAATGATGGTTGTAGTTTCGTTATTCACTCCGAAGCCAACAGCTCAACAGATAGATTTCATTACTTTTGATGGTGACTACAAAAAACTCATATTCAAGAGCTGGAACAAGTGGGATGTTATTGCCTCACTGGGAGTTGTAGCTATTTGCGCTACATTCTACTGGTATTTCTGGTAATTCCTAAGGTAAGCTTTGGTATTAAAATGAGAAAATTAATTAATATATAAGTTAGTTACAATTTATTTCTCTATTTTTGTCAAAGCTTAATCTTACTAATTCCTGATACTGAACATAAAATAAATCCTTCTGACTCATTATTTTTTATTTAAAAAACTGATGTCAGGAGGATTTTTGTTTGCTCAGATAATAAATTGTCATTCTTTTTATCAGATCAAAATAAGAATAATTATTTTAAACAATTTAATATATTACATCATGAAAAAGACGTATTTGCCACTATTTATCCTGGCAGTATTTTTCTCAGCCTGTACGGGCACAAAAAACAGCGTTCAGATATTACCGCAAAGTAATTTTGACACCATTGTGAGTGGACAGAAAGTAACGCTTTACACGTTGAAAAACTACAAAGGAATGACAGCACAGTTCACCAATTACGGTGCCCGACTGGTTGATTTATGGGTACCCGATAAGAACGGTTCCTTCAAAGATGTCGTTTGGGGATTCGAGAATATTAAGTCCTATCTGAATGCCACTGATTTCTTTGCCGGACCTATTGTTGGACGTTACGGGAACCGGATCGGAAAAGGACAGTTTTCGTTAGATGGAAAGTCGTATCAGTTAACCCTGAATAATAACGGGAATCATCTTCATGGAGGAATCAACGGTTTCTATAAAAAAATATGGGATGGCCGTCAGTTCAAAAATGAAAAAGGGGAAGACGCTTTGGAACTCACTTATACTTCACCTTCCGGGGAAGAAGGATATCCGGGCAACCTGACTATTCATGTTATTTATTCCATTACTGCCAACAACGAACTAGCTGTCAACTACAAGGCTACAACCGATGCTCCGACTATCATTAATCCTACATCGCACGTCTATTTTAATTTACACGGGACCACTGCATTATCGACCAACTCTCATGTTGTGACCATATTTGCCGATAAATATACTCCGACAGATTCATTGCTGATTCCAACCGGAGAAATTGCAACAGTTGAAAATACACCGTTGGATTTCAGGAAACCAACTGCCGTAGGGGAACGTATTAAAGCTGATTTTACAGCACTGAAATATGGCAAAGGATACGATCATAATTTTGTACTAAATAAAAAAGCCGGTGAAATGTCACTTGCTGCTCAGATTTATGAACCGGAAACCGGAATAGTGATGAAAGTTAATACCGATCAACCTGCCATTCAATTCTACAGTGGTAACTTCATGGATGGAAAAGATACAGGCAAACGTGGTGATAAACATAATTACAGAACAGGAGTTGCTTTTGAGGCACAAAATTACCCGGATGCACCAAACCATCCGAACTTTCCATCGGCAGTTCTAAAACCGGGAGAAACTTATAAGCAGTCAACTGTATATGCCTTTGATATCAAAAAATAGTAATTGAGCAATTCAAGCTATAATTTACAAATAAAAGGAGATACCCTTAATGGATATCTCCTTTTATTTGCAATAATCGGGTCATGAAAAGGATTATTATTTACTCATTATATTCCTTGATAAAGCTATTGTACAATAAACTTAGTGCAATTTACTGTCCCATCAGCTGAAGAATCCTGAAGTATATAAATACCGTTGGATAAACCTGAGACATTTACTTGATTCTTATTCTTTGAAAGAGTTTGATCGAGTACTTTCTTTCCATTTAAATCCAACACTGACACTTTAATACTTGCGTCAAGTCCCGGAGAATTGACGTTCATTATTCCCTTTACCGGATTGGGATATATTGAAACATCCGAGGATTTAGTGACTGCTTTCACCTCCGAAGGAGTATTCCATTTCTTTTGTAATGCCAGCTTTTCAGCAGCAGTGATCGGAATCACAGTTCCATGGCGTGGAGTAAAATCAAATGATACCGGGTTGGTCACCACGGAGAAATTGATTAAATCGGTACTGGTGGTTAATTGATAGGCGCCGCTGGAGTACTCATCATACATCAGTATCCAACTATCAGAATTAATCAATCTAAAGGTACAACCCCCTTCTACCGGATTGGTAGTTGATTCTAAATATTTATCATATAAGACATAACCGCTGGTCAGATTAGTGGATAATGCTTTTTTGATTCCATTCCCGTTACCTTCGGTTTTGAAAAACAGGTTATACACTCCATCCTTAAGAACAATATCCGGGTCAATGGTCGACAAACCATTATTATTAAATAAAACCTGGGGTGTTGATTCAAATCCCGTAAAAGAACTATTTGCATAGGCATAGTAAATTCTATCAAAGTCAGCTGGACCAAGTCGCATAGCGAAATAAACCATGTACTTTCCAACCGTCGGATCGTAAATCGTTTGTGGTGCCCATACTTCATCAGCGGCACTATACTCAGGATACATATTCGGGATATTTATATCACTCGACTGCCAATTAATTAGATCTGTTGACTTTAACAATATCAAAGCACGATTTGAAGTCCAGCCCAGGGCAGAAACCATATCTGTTGCCACCATGTAATAATCATTGTTCTGTCCTCTCAAAATATGCGGGTCGCGGACGCCACCGGACGAACTGATGGTCGCTGAACTAAGCACCGGATTGTTATTATTCAGAGCCTTATACACATAAGCATCATCACTCAGTGCAAAGCGAATGGATTCCTGATCCCCTGTATTCCCTGTAAAATAAGCAAACAGATATCCTGAAAACCCTTCATCTTCGGCTACAATCACATTAAATGGTTTGGTGATAGTTACCGACCCTTTCTTAATAGAAGCAGTCATGATCACTGTTGTATTGCCGGAACCTTTTACCGGACGACTTACAATAACACCCGCATTTGATAAAACAGCTGCATTATTAGAACTCCAGGAGATAGTTGAACCTTGTATGCCACTTGTTGTTAACACCAGATTCGAGCGAAGGAGATTGAGATTTCCCGCTAAGGTTAACGACATGGAATCCTGCTGTGCACTTGTCAGGTCCGAAAGATAAGGGACAACTTTTGCCGTGAATAACTTTGTACTGACAACCCCACTTTTGGATAATGTGGCTGTTAAAATGACAACAGCCGTGTCAGCCCCATTGACAGGTCGCGTTACCACACCGGTATTGGTGATAAAATTGACATTCGATGAACTCCAGCTTACCACAACTGAATTTCCGGCAGTGGTGGGGAGTGTCAGATTTGAGATCACAGCATTCAACCCTGAGAGTACTAAATTGGTTTTTGCATCAGCCACCTGTTGAGTATTAATGGCGCTATCCAATCCTGCTTTTTGAGAAGCAAGGGTCACTATTTCGGTGGTTGATAATGCCCGGTTGTAAACACGAAAGTCAGTTAAAAGTGAATTTAAAAGATAGGCATCACTCGAATAGCAAGATTTTCCAATATAGTTATCTGTCGTAGCACCCAGCACAGAAGGTTTAGATGTAATTGTCCCCGTCTTTACCTGTATCCCGTTTAAATAAATAGTGCCCGTAGTACCACTTTGTGTATACGTTACAAGTTGCCAGGATCCTTGAGGTAAGGTAGTTCCTTGATTAACGGTAAGTTCTGTAGACCAATAGGTTGTTGATATTGCATACCTTGTATTTAAGGCCGTAAAAAACATGTTCCCGTTTTGAGTTGTCGACATGTCTGCCGAGTTGGCAAATGTCCAGACGAAGTTACCCGCAGCTGTGAGATCGACCGACGAGTTGACATACACATAGGAAGAAACTGAAAAATCACCCGTCAACGACTTAATAAGAGTCCCCGCTTTTGAAGTCATATCGACATACCCATTCATCGCACCTAAATCCAGCACGTTAAAACGTCCCATTTTCTTCACAACTGCACCATTCATTAACAGCGCTTTGTGACCATTGCCTGAATTATCAGCAATTGTATCGAGATTTGAACTATCAAAAATATAGTTCAGTTTCAACGTAGTATCTGTTGCGAAAGAAAAAGTCGAATAACAACCCAGGAAAAAAAGAATCAATATCCTGAGTTTCATTTGATTTAATTTGCATGGAAATTTAAGTTCCTGTACATGTAAGCTTGTCATTTTGGATTATGGTTGTTAGTAATTTATAAATATATATTTACTTAGGTTAAGTTCATTTTTCTTTAATGAGGGAAGTATTGAGTTGCAATATCGTGACTGAATTTGCTTTAAAAGTAGATTCAAACGTTTTAGGCAATGAGGGTAGGGTCGTCTCAACAGGTAGAATACTCTTTCCATTCGACAATGAATTTTCATTGAGCACATTTTCTGAAGTAAGCACCGTCGATTTACCATTTAATAAACTGTTTGAGACTCCGGCTAAATTTATACTGGAAGTGACATCTGAACTTGTCGGGTTGATCACTTTCAGGTAAAATTGATGAGTGGTTTCATCCAGGGTCCCTGAAGTATATAACTTTTTAGTGACCGGATTATCCAGGGTATGGATCAGTACATTATTCAAATAACATAACACAGTTGTTTTCGACACTTCTATGCGTATATCGTACCACCGATTGGTTGTGATACTTCCGGCAACAGAGGTCAATGTGGTTTTTGTTCCGCTCATACATTGTTCGATAGCATGCTGAGTATTTCCCCAGCCGCCAATATTCCACCAGTAAAAGTTGTCAGCATCTTTGTATCCGAAGATAATCTGGAAGCCTTCACTTCCACCGGTTTTACGGGCTTTAAGAGAATAAGTATAGGTAGAATCGGAAACTACGGCTGCTATAGAAGTACAATTTGTAGTGGTTGAAGTTTGGGAATAAACTCCATCCGTAACCGACCATGTTCCGGTTACCGGAGTCCAGTTGGCACTGTTGGTAAACTGATCGGAGAAAACAGTCGCATTCCCGGCATTTTTCACCAAAACATTCGAATAATCAACTTGTGTCGACCAGGAAGCCAGACCAACAGACCCTGTCACCGGGGTTATTTTTGTATTCAATGAATCAACAACCGGTATCGTAACTGAGCCGGTATTATTCGCAAACATTTTCTGAACATAATACGAAGGGGTACCGTAAGCGGTGTCAGAATTAAAATTAATCATATCCGGGTTCCACTTCCGGTCGTTGACATTTACAAAGATCGGTGCATACGAATTCATGGGAACAATATCCGTGTTTTTTTCCATCCCGGCCATATAAACTGCTTCCCCGATGGCAGCACTTAGATTTCCATTTCCACAACCTGAAGTAACCGCGTACTCTCCGGCATAAACCTTAGGTCCGGTCCTGCTATAGGTATCATATTTATTGTATTGGTTAATGAACCACTGCGGACTACGATAATAATGTTCATCCACCAGGTCGGCTGGATAGGGAAATGTCCATGCCGGGTTGTCTGTTCCCCAGGCAGCAACATTTCCAATGCATTGTATTTCGGGATATTTAGCCTTGATGGCATTGTATAACTGAATGTACCTGTTGCCGTAGTTGTCTCCAAAATAATTTTCATTCCCAATCTCAATATATTTAATGTTGAATGGTGCCGGATGACCATTGGCTGCACGCTTGGCTCCATAGGTTGTGGTAACATCCCCATTGGCATATTCCAGCGCGTCCAACGCATCCTGAACATAGTCCCCTAAGGCTGTATAATCCTGGTTGTCTTTGTGTGAAAGTCCGACATTAACGACAAAAAGGGGTGCTGCCTTTAAATCTTCCGCCAGTTGCAGAAATTCATGGAATCCCATACCATCGGAAGTTCTATATCCCCAAAGATTAGTATGTCCCGGACGGGTTTCAATACTACCGATTGTTTTTTTCCATTGAAAACGGTTGGCCAATGAATCCCCTTCAATAAAACAGCCTCCGGGAAAGCGTATAAAGGTTGGTTTTAAATCTGCCAACATCTGTGCTAAATCAGGTCGTAATCCATTTTCATGATTTTTGAACGTGGGTGGAAACAAGGAAACCACATCAAACCACAGAGTTCCCTTGGAGGTTGTCGACAATACAAAACAGGCATTCGCGTCATTTCCGGTAGCAGTGAGTGTACAGGTATATTTTTGCCAGCCCTGTCCTATTCCTGTAATCGTTGCCTGAGAGTATTTCACTCCGGCAGTACTTTCCAGCGAGGCAATGATAGATCCTGTAAAAGTGCTGTCACACTTCGCAAAAAATGATAACTTATATTGCCGTCCATTGACCACATTGATTCCCCAAAAACCAGGGTTCGAAATTCCGGCCCGGGCACTCGAAGACGCTAAATCTACTTTTAACTTCAATGCCTGGGATTGATAGCTATTCAATAGATTTGTGGTCTCTATGCCAGCCGTTGCAACAGCACCTGTTTGAGTGATTGTAGTCCAGTATTCAGGTGTTGCGGCATCTTCGAAGGACCGGTTCCTGATGAGCTCGGCATAAAGACCTCCGTCGGCGGCATGGTTTATGTCTTCAAAAAATATCCCCGATTGGGTTGGACTGACATTCACTCCTCTTTTTGACAGGTCGATAGAAAGTTTGCTTTGTGCTCCCACTTGAAAAATGGTGAATCCAACCAGAAAAGCAACGAAGAGCTGTGATTTAATACGCATGTAAATTTGAATTAAAAGTGATAACAATTATTATTTTATTCTAAAAAACCAGTGCTGAATTCCAATCACATTCAGTGTAAAAAAACAGAACGGAATGAAAAGTTAACCATAAGTTATACGTTGTAAAGGCTTATAAAATCATTTAAGGACCTTCACATTTAAACAGTTTAATTATTTTACAAATATAGAAGAACTTTCTGACTGGAAAGAGGACAAAATAATCAAAAAAGAGGATATTCCGTTTTTTATCGAAGTTCTCATTCATCCAAACCTGAAAGCGTACGAAGTACCTTTCAGCGTTTTCTCCATTCAATCGTTTTCACCATTTTATTTCAGCGTTTTCTCCCATTCAATCATTTTCTCCTATTCGATTAGAAAACCGCCCGTAAGCATCTCCTTGCGGGCGGTTTTGATTTTTAATCCAGCAGAGGGCAAGTACTATACACGCATCTGTGATATGCACCCTGTACCTCGTTGTCCAAATTTGAATTTCAGGGTATTAAGTGACGGTAACAAAAACAGAGTCCGATACCTGGCTCCCATCTGCACTCTGTACAAACACATAGCAGCATTTTACTTCGGCAGCCGTGATGTTCGGATAGGCTATCAGAATAGTACTCAGGGGATCGCTGCCACGAACCTGGCGGGCAATCAGCAATTCCCCGATCTTAGTCTGGGCTATTGCCACCATCTGGTCCGAAGCCAGCACCTTTGGGATGTCCAGGTTGCTTTCATAACCGATGGTAATACCGGTAGCGCCGGTTATGCCCGTTGTGGTGACAATGGCCGGCAATGTACCGTTGGCAATTACCAGTTTGCTGTAATCAATCACAGGGGTGATACCCGATTTGTTTACCGCTGCCGATAAATTGGCTTTCACAAAGGCGTTTAAGGGAGAATTCGTCCTTCGACGACCCGGAAAACAATTATCACAGATGCCACCAAATGATTCAAAAGCATCCACTACCAGTTTAAAACTCGCCCGTTGCAGTTGCTGGGCAATCGAATTGACATTACGGGGCATAAAAACTTTTGCTCTGATGACATTTTGACCACGATAAACGGTAGTGACAAAATTCGCCATGGATTTATGCATGGCCCCCGTCAGGGGATTTTGACTTAACGACATAATTTGATTTTTTTAAAATGATGAATTAATACTTGTTTCTGTCTTCCGGGAAACGAGCTCTTTTCTCCTGTTGACGAAGCAAAGATAAGGGGAGTTTTCAGCTCCTGCAACCTTAATAACAGGACATTAACCCTATTGTTAATGAATTGCGCTCACTTGCGCGTACCTGCGTTTACTTGCGCTTACTTGTCATCCTATTTTAACGCAGTTTAATAAAACTCAATCTTCATTTAACACTTATCGAGCATGATTCAATGCATTTCTGCTCCATTCGCCAAATTAATCATCAACATTCACATACTGTAAGATTAAAACAAGCATAAAAAAACAGCGAAGGCTACATTCCTAAAAATGAACCCTTCGCTGTTAAAATGTATTTACCTTTGTTCGTCTCAATCTCCCCTGATCAACAACTATAAACCTCTAAACTACAAACCATAAACCACTTACTACAAACTATTTACTACCCACTACCCACTACCGACTACCCGCTACCGACTATCCGCTACCGACTTCCTTTTATAGCATTCAATCTGCTCCCGGGTAAATCGTATCGTGTTATGCAGTTTCGTGAATCCGATCTTTCCCTCCATTCGGAAAGTCAGCAATGTCCTGCGTGAAATACTTAACATCTCCATCACTTCCTCGGTGGTGAAGAATTCCTTCTCTTTGTTTTTTACTCTCCTGGCTAAACTTCCCGACAATATTACACTGTCTAGATGGTTGTTCAGATGGTTGAATTCATGAATGATTCGCTGCTGATGGCTCTCAAGCAATTCCAACATGTTTCTGTTGAAATTTTCGGGTTGCTGAATTTTTCCTTGTTCCATACTTTAATTTTTTAAGGCATTAATAAAACGAATAAATACGACAAACGAAACTAAGAACTAGAAGTCATGAGAAGTATAATTTATTTTACCATACCTAATTAGGATTTACAATGGAAATTCAGCAATAAGTTCGGGAAGAATGAGTTTGTATTTTTAACTTAAATATTTAACGGGATACTTCAAATAAAATTATGTTAGGGGAATTAAATTTACAATTAAATAAAGTTAAATTAGCAAGCAGTGAATAATACCGCTAAAAAAAGGCCTATCAGCACCAGAAATAAAACCTCAGTATCGCCATCAATACCACCAGGCTACTGGTAAAGCAGATCGTCTTCCGGTTCAACCGTTTTAAATGGGTACGCAAAACTCCCTCTACTTTGGAGAGGGTTGGGGTGAGGTCCCAATATGGTTGGTGGAGTGCAGGTACGTGTTATGAAGCTTCTACATATCAGGTACCGGTAATTCTTCAGTTTATCGGTATATATTACCCTGGCATTCGAAAGCCAACGTTAAAGCTCACCACTGTTTTTGATTCACGCTCAAAAGCAGAAACGATCCAACGAAGCATGGATTTCTTCCCAATATACGCGCGATGGGTGGCTGCTCTATCCCTCCTGCTATAGCTACGATTCGTTTTAATAAGGTGGTGACCGGTATGCGCAATACCCTGGCGGTACTACGTATGCCCAGCCCTTCTTTGGTTAAGACTATTATTTGGCGGTTGGTATCGGTTTGACATGCCTGATAGGTGTAATCTGTTATAAATCGTTTCCCACACTCTTTGCAACAATACCGCTGTTTACCGGTAGCAGTCTTCCCGCTTTATTAAATGTTCTGATTTGCATACCGGACAAAAATGGCTGACGCCAAATCTGGAGCATGAAGGGTGGTTTTGATCCCTATAGGGTCTATTTGATTCGTTTTAAGTCCCTAAAATAGAAAATGGCAAGCTTACACCCACCATTTATCTTGCAACTATTTTGATTTACTAATGATTTTCAAGCTTTTATTTTGATAACGCCAAATCTGATACATTATTGGATATATCCGGAAGGATAGGTAGGTGACATATCCTACAATATCATTCAAGCTAAAGTTGAATGCTGATTTTCTGATTTTTGATTTATGCTGAATTTAGGGAGTTAAGCAATGTTGATATTTATTTCTTGTCCATATTTTAAAATTTCATTTACTATTGGATTTGACACTTGAAAGTCTATTTCTCTAAATGGATGAGGCTCAATTCGACTATCTATTTTTCGTCTTAGACGCATCAATTCCAACTGTATATCCATTAAATTAGTGTAATCCTTAAACACCACCGCAATGTCTATATCGCTATCTTCGTTGTAATTCCCTTTTGCATAGGACCCGAAAAGATAAATCTTCAAATCTTTATAGTTTGCATTTACAATTGTAGCATAGTTGTTTGCAATTTTTAAAGCATCTGTTTTATCCATAACCTAATCGTTTTAATGTTTTCAATCCAAATAGTCGTAAACTCTTTTGTACATAAAATGTAAAACTCCCTTTTATAATCATCGTATCTGGCATTTAAATTAAAGGAGGTAATTTTATCGAGCCAATCAGAAAACTCTTCACTCAATTCAAGTTTATTCAGTTCTGCTAAACGGTATAAATTATGGGTGAATGGTGCATGAGTTTTATTTTTAAGAACAAAATAGGCTTTAAGTAGTTTCTCAATTGAAATATGTCCCAAAAACAAACACCAGCCATATGATTTAGAATTATATAAACTTAGCATAGTTTCATAATCATCATCTAATGTTTCAATCCAATGTTTTACTACTTTATCAACGTCAATATCAAATTTTTGTTCATCCATTTTTTAAGAGATAGTGATTTTACATTTATCTACAAAGGATCCTTAAACAACAATTCAGGTGGAACAAAAATACAACAAATTATTATATCTACCAATTTGACATATATTGAGAAATAATTAACCGGTGAGTACTTGAAAGTTCTGACCAATTGACTTATGGAAGGCTGGAACGTTGGAGCCATTCGTCTGACTGATATGAGTCTTAGCAAAGCGGTGACTTGGACTGATAACCATTGCAGTTTGTAACTGATTCATCAACAAACTTCAATATCCACCAATCCTTTCCCTCCGGCAAAACCATCCTCCTCCAAGTTTAATAATTTGCAGTCACTGGATAGTTCAAGTCTTAGCGAAGCGGTGACTTGGACTGATAACCTCTATTCACCCCCCATGAATATAAAATAGAATCTGCTTGCTGTTTTGTAACATTACCCCGAACACTTTCTATCATATTTGTATAATAATGGTAACGCCAACCAACAGCAAAATAAATATCTGGAACATAATGATATGAATATCCTACCATTTTATCAATTAAGATGTTTTTTACGGAATCATAATAGCATAAAGTATATTCATCACCTTCGATTATTGGAATATCAAATTGAAACCAGATTGTTTTAAGTGAATGATAATTTTTTCTACCATTTTCAATCGACAGTTCTTTGTCATACCAATCTTTTCGATATAAATGCTCTTGCACAAATAACTCTCGATAAACCACCCAATTAACATTAAAAGTATCAAGACCTATAAAACGTCTTATTGGGTTATAATGAATACCATAAGTTGTTTTCAAATCTTTTTTATTATCCTGTTTTTCATTTTTACACGATAATAAAATTGAAGATAAAAGAACAACTACAAAACACAATTTATCTTTCCGAATCATTTGGAACATGGATACCTCCTTTCTCATATTTTGGACTTGTCAATAAATCTCCTTTGCTATTTCTTCCTATTTCAATATAAGAATTTAGTTTATTATTTGGACCGACACTTTTAGCTTTTGTAATATATTGATCATAATAAATTTTATCTAATAATCTGTTAATTTTTATTGCTGGATTAGAATAATTCATTAGATCATTATCAAATCCGGTATGTGTCTCTGGTTGATCGGGTCCATATTGTTTAATCATTGAATATCTGTCCGATAATCCAAGAAAGTGACCTGTTTCATGCAATACTGATCTTATATCTCCATTAGCATAAATAGTTCCTCTATTTCCATCGTGATATTCCTTATTATTCTTGTGGGCATTATCTATTTGACCGCCCTCATCATTTGATTTATCATTACTGAAAGTTAATACGTTTTCCCCGGCAGCTAATTTGTCTGGTGCTTTCTCTACATATTGATAGTTTATATCAAAACTCACAATTCCAATTTTCTTAAAAGTGTTTTTTGCCTCTTCATTTAGTTCTTTATCCTTCCCTTTTGCCCTATCACCTGTAATATATACTTTTGCCGAAATCTTAACACTTGTAATTTCATTTGTTTTTGTATCTCTTTGAATTGAAATTTGACAATCTTGTCCATCTGGGTCAACAGAATTTACTGGATTATTATCACAATAGGCATAAGGTGATATTGAATAATTATTTTCTGCATGTGGATCCATAGTCATAAACCTTCCACTTGCGGCATAATATCCCCTTGACTCATAATCATAAGTATCATACCCACTCATTTCGATAAACTCCTTGCCATTATACTTGTATTTGAAGCCCATGGCAAGCCGCTTGGGTAATACTGAGTCATTTGAATAGTGGCCGCCGGTATTGCATTTCCGGTTGAATACCCTACATACGAAGCACGCCATACTTCGCGGTTATTCCCTAAATGGTCACGACGGTAATAACAATAATTTAAGGTCGATCCAAAATTTGTTACGTACCCTTCCGGATTATGTACAAGGTTCAATGAGGTATATTGAAACGGATTTCTGATTACCTGGTATTGATTACTTATTCTTGAGATAGCTCAAAATAAATACTAATTTATCTGCTGTTGCAGGTATATGTTTGCAGGTTAT
>Ga0364916_10120_pt1 | contig 21757 bp, 22 predicted proteins | sample SorcelJu500001C4_2_FD_206964 | JGI IMG/M metagenome (GOLD analysis project Ga0364916, IMG submission 206964) | Enriched cells from Trout Bog Lake Hypolimnion, Wisconsin, USA - BchlTB.June20.5000.01.C4 | ecosystem: Environmental > Aquatic > Freshwater > Lake > Hypolimnion/Profundal zone | place...
TTATAGGGTAGGTGGAGGTCCTAGTTCGACTTTGTCATGCTTGGCCAGAAAGTTCGCTAGGGCAAGTATTTGTTCGTTCTTCCTGTATTTAAGCGTGCACCCAGTTTGGTTTAAGGCCTAAATCATAAAAGATTATCAGATACTTCAGATGGCTGCGGCTTTAATAGATTTCGGGAACCATCCGATCCGGAGTGGTTGGATGCCTCTGATAATCTTCGTGATGTTCTCTTTCCGGAAGCAAAACAGGCGGCCTTTCAATTTCTTCATAAGGAAATTGGCTTAGCAAATGATGAATACAGTTGAGGCGAGCCTTTTTCTTATCCACAGCTTGTACGACCCACCAAGGCGCCTCAGGAATGTGCGTTCGCTCCATCATGATTTCCTTAGCGTGAGTGAACTGCTCCCATTTGCTTCTTGCGTACATATCCATTGGACTGAGCTTCCATTGCTTGAGTGGGTCATGGATTCGGCTCAGGAATCTTAAACGTTGCTCATCGTCGGTGATTGAGAACCAGTATTTAATGAGCTTGATGCCTGAACGCACAAGCATTCGTTCAAACTCAGGTACGGATCGAAAGAATTCCTCATATTCATCATCCGAACAAAATCCCATAACCCTTTCGACGCCGGCTCGGTTATACCAGCTGCGGTCAAAAAGAACGATCTCACCCGCTGCCGGTAGATGCGGCACATACCTCTGGAAATACCATTGGGTGCGTTCGCGATCACTGGGTGCGGGGAGCGCAACAGTTCTGCAAACCCGTGGATTGAGTCGCTGAACAATTCTTTTGATGACACCACCCTTGCCAGCAGCATCACGCCCCTCAAAAATAATCACGGCTTTCTGGCCCGTTGTGGCTACCCAATCCTGAAGCTTGACCAGTTCGCCCTGAAGACGGAAAAGCTCTTGAAAGTATATGCGACGGTTCGCTCTGTGCTCATCCGAGAGCTCTCTTTCTTGAAGATCATTTGTGTAAGGGCGATCTTCGATTTCCATCTCAAGCTCTTCATCGTACCCATCAATAAGATCGAGTTCTAGGAGCTCTAAAAGTTTTTTGTCATTTAGATCAAGGCTTGTCCTCTGAGAAGATGTAGAGGAGTTCTGGGTCATCATTTCCTCATCGATCTTAGGGCTTATATTGCCCTTCGCGGAGATCAATCCCTTCCATTTCGAAAATTGAATATTCAGCCAGGTTTTGAGCATGGTGAGTAATCCTTTCTAGAGACTTGGCCACAAGAGCCATATTAAGCGCCAGATTTATATCCGTAGAGTCGTCTCGAATATAGCTCATCAGGCGCCTTAATTCACTCTGAAACTCACCGTCCATCTCTCTGTGGTTCTCAATGACCCGTAAGGCTGTCTTTTCATCGTAAAGATCAAAAAGACCCACGGCATCACTGATACTGGAAATAGCCAGCTGACCAAGCCCCTCAATTTCTTCCATCACAGGTGTTTGCATTTTGCTCAATGGAATGCCAATCAGCTCATCAACCACACAAGCAATTCTTACGGCTTCGTCGCCAATGCCCTCAAGATCGGTCACACTTTTTGATACGCTGATGACGACACGTAGATCCGATCCAACAGGAGAATATCGGGCAATCAACCGACTGATTTCAGCGTCCGCCTCTACCTCCATTCTGTCTACATCAATCTCACGGGTTTTTATTTGTTGAATCAGTTCGGCGCTGGGCGAGTGAAACGCTCTAAGCGCATCGCTGATTTGAATCACGATAAGTTCACCCATGTCTAGGACGATTCGGTGTAGATGCCGAAGTTCGCCGTCATATCTTCGGTAGGTATGGCCTTCAATGATATCGTTCATGACGTCATGTCCTCGTTGAGTTATCCGAATCGACCGGTGATGTAATCTTCTGTCAGCTGGTGCCTGGGTTGAGTGAAGATTTGCGAGGTTTCACCAACTTCGATGAGATGACCCATATGGAAATAGGCTGTTCTTTGTGAGACTCGAGCGGCCTGCTGCATGGAGTGTGTGACGATGGCAATGGTGTAATCGCTGCGAAGCTCATCAATTAATTGCTCAATCTTGGCGGTAGCAATAGGATCGAGCGCCGAGCATGGTTCATCCATAAGAATGACTTCTGGATTTACGGCGATGGTTCTGGCGATACACAGTCTTTGCTGCTGGCCACCTGAAAGTCCTGTGCCTGGTTGATGGAGTCGATCTTTTACTTCTTCCCAAAGCCCTGCTCTTCTTAAAGACTTTTCCACAAACTCCCCAAGCTCGGATTTAGATGAGGCCAAGCCATGGACTCTCGGGCCATAGGCGACGTTCTCAAAAATGCTTTTTGGGAACGGGTTGGGTTTTTGGAACACCATTCCAACTTGAGCTCTAAGCGGAACCACATCGACAGAGTCGCCGTAAATGGGTGCTCCATCCATTAGGATATCGCCTGTGACACGACAGTCGGGGATGGTGTCGTTCATTCGATTTAGGCAGCGGAGAAAAGTTGACTTTCCGCATCCTGATGGACCAATTAAGGCGATCACCTCATTCCTTGCGACATCCAGATTGATGTCCAGAATGGCTCTCTTATTGCCATAAAAGACGTTTACATTCCGGCATTGGATGCGCGCATGTTCGGACAACGCTTCACCCACGGTATCGCGGTGATCACGACCGAAGGAAATAGGATTTGTGCCCCGTTCCTTTTTTCTTAAAGCCGTCATAGGCTGAGGTTCTTCTGGGTGGATCTCATCAGATGTTGAGTTCATGGTGTTTACTATGTTGTTAGTAGTTAAGACAGTGTGGTTTACCAGCGTCGCTCATATTTCTTCCTGAGATAAACGGCAATGCCATTCATCATGATCAGGAAAACGAGCAATACCAGGATGGCCGCTGAGGTGCGTTCAATGAACGCTCGTTCTGGGCTATCAGCCCAGAGGTAAATTTGGACAGGCAATACCGTCGAAGGGTCTGTGAATGAATTGGGGACATCTACGATAAAGGCCACCATACCGATCATCAGAAGGGGTGCGCTTTCTCCTAAAGCCCTTGCGGTACCAATAATGGCCCCCGTCATCATGCCTGGCATCGCAAGAGGCAGTACGTGATCGATGACCATTTGCATGGGTGATGCGCCAATGCCCAGAGCGGCCTCACGCACAGAGGGTGGAACGGACTTCAGTGCAGAGCGACCTGCGATAATGATGACTGGAAGCGTCATCAGGGTTAGAACAAGACCGCCCACTAATGGTGATGATCTGGGTAACCCGAATAGGTTGATGAATACCGCCAACCCCAAGAGACCAAACACAATGGAAGGAACGGCGGCTAGGTTGTTGATATTGACCTCAATGAGATCGGTCCAACCATTCTTCGGTGCAAACTCTTCAAGATAGACGGCTGCAGCAACACCTATGGGAAGCGATAAAATGATCGTAACCAGAAGAGTAAGCGCTGACCCCTTAACCGCTCCCAAGATACCGGCTGTTTCAGGTTCACGGGAGTCGCCCATGGTGAAGAAAGCCGTGTTGAATTGTTTACGAACCCGGCCGGACGCCTGGAGTTTGTTGATCCAATCGCGCTGCTCTTTTACCCGCTCACTCTGCTCAACTTCTTTATCATCAAAGTGACCTTTAACCAGCATGTCCACGTTATCATCGGCCGGTACCCAAATGCGCTGCGTAGTTCCAATGATGGAAGGGTTATGTATAACGGCCTCTTTTAAGTACTCAGCCGCTGAACCACTTATCAGAGAATTTAGAGATCTCTTTTTTAGCCGCTCAGTTACATCGGGGAAAAGTGCTGCAACGGACCCCTTCCATAGGACATCATAATCAGCGTTTGCTAGCGCCGAGGGAGTTTTAGTGCCCTCAGGATCAATAACAGCCGAATCAAAAGCCACATCAAGCCCAACATAGGTATAGGTAAAAGCTGAATAGCCTTTGCTGATAATGCTGGCGAAAAGAACAACCAAGAAGACTAGGCCAATCACGATGGATATAAGGCCATAGAATCGGAATCTTCTTTCAGCGGCTCTCCTTTTAGGAAGACCTGTTAGAACAGCTTCCAGTGTTTTTGAGGATTTAACCTGAGTATTCATGGGTTTATTCATACTGTTCACGGTACTTTCGTACGATCTTAAGTGCGACGATGTTCAGGGCCAGTGTTAGAAGGAAGAGCACAAGGCCTAGAGCGAACGCGGCGAGCGTTTTAGGTGAGTCGAATTCCTGATCACCCACTAATAAGGTCACAATTTGGGTGGTTACAGTCGTAACGGCCTCTAATGGGTTAGCGGTTAGGTTTGCGCTAAGCCCTGCTGCCATGACCACGATCATGGTTTCACCAATCGCACGAGATACGGCCAGAAGAACACCACCTACAACGCCCGGAAGTGCGGCAGGCATTAAGACTTGCCGTATGGTTTCAGATTGTGTGGCACCCAGAGCATAAGCCCCATCTCGAAGTGATTGAGGAACCGCGTTGATAAAGTCATCAGAAAGCGATGAAACAAATGGAATGATCATGATGCCCATGACAAGGCCTGCTGCCAAAGCGCTTTCAGACGACACCTCAAGTCCTAGGGATGTCCCTACATCACGGATGAAAGGGGCCACAACGAGAGCCGCAAAGAAACCGTAAACCACGGTTGGAATACCTGCGAGGATTTCCAGGAGAGGCTTTGCGATTGAGCGGAACCTGGGGCTTGCGTACTCCGAGAGGAAAATGGCTGATAGAAGGCCTACAGGAACAGCAACGACCATCGCCACACTCGAGATCAGTATCGTTCCTGCAATCAGGGGTACGGCACCAAATGCACCCGATGAGCCTGCTTGATCAGCACGCATGGCGATCTGAGGGCTCCATTTGAGTCCAAACAAGAAGTCGGTGATGGGTACTTTCTGGAAGAACCTGAAACTCTCAAGTGTCACCGTAAGCCGTCAATAAAGTATTGCTGAGGCTTTCAAATCGAGTGTAGTCCTCCCCTCCTTTCTGTAAGACAGGGTTTCCATCTCCCGATGCAATATGTGCGGCCACATTCCGGATTTCGGTGAGGAGCAGATTTAATTGATCGGGTGATTCAGGGATGGATCCATCGGGAAGTCCAGAAAGAACGAGCTGGGTGATGATGGGGGATTCAAGCATCGTCCAGATGACCGCGATGATCAAGGCTGGCCCTGCTGTGCAGAGTGCGCTGAAATAACCGTAATAAGAAGGTAATGAATGAAGTTCCTGTGTACCGGCTTGAGACATACCCACGGCATTTCGCTTGCCGAGATAATTTGCGGCATAGCTCAAAAGCACGATGAACAGAAAAAAAGAAGACTTATCCACCTGCGCACGACTCCTTATATATTTTTTATTTGACGGTAGAGGTAAGAGAGGGACCGATTGAAGAATCATCAGTCCCTCCAGTGCCTTACCACGGTTGGATATTACGCACGGTTCATGACAGCTTTATGAACGTGAAATCAATTAGATGGAGTGAGTGGATGTGTTAATGAATGGAGCGCTTGAAATTACTGTGTATTAGTCGTGTCTAGATTGAGAGGTATTCAGAGTAGTTTATTGAGTGATGACTTCGGTTTCTTGATTACAAAAAATATAGAATGCAAAAGGACGTAACATTGTTGTCACATTCTGGTCTTACATTAAGAGTGTTTATAAGGTGTGCATTAACTTGGGTGAATTGAGATGCTCAATATTTTGGTGATTGAGGATGAGTCAGCCATTCTGGATATGCTGACGGACGTCCTCGAAGAGGCGGGGTTTTTTGTCCAGAAGGCCCTAGATACTCAGAGGGCTTTGGTTCTTATGGGGCGGAATATGCCTGATCTCATCCTGCTGGATTGGATGCTACCTGGGCAAAGTGGCATTGAGTGGGCTACTAGGCTTAAGAAGGATAAAACCTACGGCGACATTCCGATCATTATGCTCACAGCCCGAGGTGGGGAAGACGATAAGATCAAAAGCCTTGATACGGGTGTAGATGACCACATTACAAAGCCCTTTTCACCTCGGGAGCTCGTCGCCAGAATTAGGGCGGTTCTTAGGCGATCAGGGAAGCTTGGAAGGCTTGAGCCGATAAACATCGGTGGGATAACACTCGCTCCCGATCAGCATCGGGTGAGCATCAAAAATAATCCAGTGAATGTAAGTCCCACCGAATATAGGCTCCTTGAGTTCTTCATGACTCATCCAGACCGTGTCTATAGCCGTTCGCAATTGCTTGATAAAGTATGGACGCAAGACACCTTTATAGAAGAAAGAACCGTCGATGTTCATATTCGTCGCCTACGGAAGGTTCTGTCGGATTATGGGCGAGATGATCTCATTCAGACGGTGCGTGGCTTTGGTTACCGATTCTCTGTAAATTGATGAAGCAATAGAGCCTTTTCTAGAAAATCGAGACCATTGATGTTGCGTTCCGGCAACATTGATTTCAGTTATGTTTCGATTGTTGTGACCGATTTAACTGCTTTTGGTCGGAAGCAGCGTATTTGATGTCTTATTAATAAAGCTTCTAAACCTTCTTAGCTCCTCTAGGCCCTGAAAATACTAGGATTATAAATTAATTTAGCCCTGTCATCAAATTGTAACGAATACTTAATTTTACGGTAACAGCTGGCGGATATTCTTGTTGCGCAATCGCCTCACCCTGTTGGGTTGAGGGTATGTCTCGGTCAAATACGCAACAAACCGAATAACCACAGAGAACCTTAAGATGAAAACAAAGACTAACCGCATTCGAAGTGCGCACCTAGCAGGACTCCTCCTGGCGGGTGTGATTTCAGGTCCGGCCATGGCTAATACAGCTGCTCCGCATGCAGCAGCGGCCGCTAACGACACTAAATTGCTTGATGCGCTATTAAAAAATGGTGTTATTAACAAGACTCAATACCATGAGCTTCTTAAAGCGGGTGGAAATTTCACCAATGATGCTCTTCTTTCCGTTCTGGCACAAAACGGTGCCATCACAAAAGATCAGGCATCTTCACTCGTGAAAGGGCAAGCTCCAGCAGGAGCAACCACTGCAGCTGCTGCGGGTGTGACCACGACTCCAGCGATTGCAAAAGAAGCTAAAACCCAAGATAGCTATCTTCATATGGGTGAAAAAGGTCTGGAGTTTGGTTCAAACGACGGCAACTTCAAAATGAAGATTGGTGGTCGTATGCAGGTTGACTCTATGATCAGCTGGAACCCTCAGCAAGGTAATTCTACAAATCATCAGGCTCCTCCAGACACGCAGCTTTCGAACGGTGTGACGCTAAGAAGAGCGCGTCTTTATACAGAAGGCGTGATGTGGCATGACTACGAATACCGTTTTGAATACGACTTTGCCAGAAACTGGGGTGGAACCTCAGGCATCACGGACGCCTATGTTAAATACATACGCTTTGCGCCCTTCTCTGTGACGATTGGTCAGCAGAACGAAGGTAAGTCAATGGAATCCGTGATGAGTAATAACTACCTGACGTTCATCGAGCGTGGTTTACCGAACAATGCATACATTGAGCAGTCTACAAACAGTAAGTACCAATTGGGTGCTACTGCTCAAATGTTTGATAAGGCATGGGGTATCCCGTATGTATTTAACGGCGGCCTGACAACCACATCATTGGGCTACCCGACAATGAATACCTCACCTGGAGCGACAGGTGGAAATAACTGCTTCAACACGGGCAACACAAACGGTGGTGCTGGCTGTCAAGAAAATAATCAGAATGGCTGGAGCGGAAACCAAACTTACCAGTTAGTGGGTAGAGGTGTTGTGCTTCCATATAAGGACGATGACGGTAACTTGCTCCATGTCGGTGCTTGGGGATCAGGTCGTACCTTAACGAACACCCTGAACAGCGATGGTACGATTAGAAATGGTGGCTGGCAGTTTGCTTCCCAGCCGGACACGAACGTAGACAGAACCAACTACGTCAATACCTACAATATGTCTAAAACCGTTGGTGGTATAACCTATCTTGCTCAGCATGTAAATATGTTTGGTGCAGAACTTGCAGGTGCATACGGTCCATTCCATACGACAACTGAATATATGTGGGCGAATGTACTAGGGCAGGGCTACACTGGCAACAATGCCACTCAAGGTTTCTCAACCAATGTTGGTTGGTTTATCACAGGCGAAACCAGGCCTTACGATGAGAAAAAAGGTACCTGGAACAGAGTTATTCCAAAGGCAAATTTCTCCTCAGGCGGTGGCTGGGGTGCTTTTGAACTCGCGGCAAGATACGACCTCATCGACTTGAACTCACAAAGCAAGCAAATAAATGGTGGGGCCATGGATATCGGTACACTTGGATTTAACTGGTATCTAACACCACGAGTACGCTTGATGACCAACTGGGTTCACGTATTCGCAGTTAATAATGGCAACTCTCCAAATAGTGCAGGAACAGGAACTGGGAATTCAGGTACTAGTTGTTACACTAGTACCGCTAACAGTAGTAGCCCTGGTATTGGTTGTTACAACGGCGTAACACCAAACGTATGGGAAACTGCAGTAAGAATGGACTTCTAGGTTAAACTGAGGCCCGAGGAGCTTTGAACCTCGGGTCTTACTTTAAGATCATGCCAAAAAGACATTCGTTAGAAAAATTTATTGAGAAAGCTAATGAAAAAAGAAGTAATCATTGCGGGCATGCTTATCGCGGGTGCTCAGTTAGCTGGTGACGTCTTCGCTGCTGAGGGTGGAAGAGATTCCATCAACATTGTTGGGTCATCTACCGTATATCCTTTCTCCTCGGCTGTTGCTGAACAGTTCGGTAAGAAAGGCCAGTTCAAAACCCCTAAGGTTGAGTCCACCGGAACTGGTGGAGGAATTAAGCTCTTCTGCGGTGGTATTGGTCCACAGTACCCAGACATCGCAAACGCTTCGCGCGCCATGAAGAAGTCTGAGTATGAAAACTGCCAGAAGGCGGGCGTTAAGGAAATCGTCGAGGTCAAAATTGGCTTTGATGGCATCGTAATCGCTCAGTCAAAGAAAGCCAAAAATAAGCTGACCTTGACCCGTAAGGAGCTTTTCTTGGCTTTGGCTAAACGTGTTCCAGATCCATCGGCTCCTGAAAGTGGTGCTCTTGTTGAAAACCCCTACAAGATGTGGTCTGACGTCAATGCGTCACTACCTAAGACGAAGATTGAAGTACTGGGTCCACCTCCTACTTCAGGAACAAGGGATGCTTTTGCTGAATTGGCTCTTGAAGGTGGATGCCAGCAGATTCCTTGGTTGAAGGCGAAAAAAGAAACCGATGACGCTTGGTTCAAGAACGTCTGCATGACCGTTCGTGAAGACGGCGCTTATGTAGAAGCAGGCGAGAACGATAATCTTATTGTTCAGAAGTTGGAATCTAACCCAAATGCCGCTGGTATTTTTGGTTATAGCTACTTAGCGCTTAACGAAGATCGTCTGGTTGGAGCCCCAGTAGATGGACGCTTCCCAACCTACGAAGCCATCGCAGAAGGAAAGTATCCGATTTCACGGCCCCTGTTCTTCTATGTTAAGAAAGGAAACATTGGCGTGATTCCAGGTATCGAAGAGTTTGTTGCTGAGTTCACCAGTGATAAAGCAACCGGACCTGAGGGATATCTATCTGAGAAGGGCCTGATTGCACTTCCAGATGCGGACCATAAGAAAGCAGCAGCAAACGCAAAGGAACTGAGTCTCTTCACGCCTAAGTAATCAGACGATTAAATTCACAGGTACAAAATATGAACAAGATTGTAGTAATGGCTGTTCTTTCAGCTGTAATTGCCGGTTGCAGCGCAACCGGCAACAAAAATAACCCTAACATTATTCAAAGCCCAGAAAAACTAGCTTACAAAGCTTGTATGCAGAAGAATAATGGCGATAAGAGTAAATGTGAAAAAGAACGCGAAAAATATATGTATCAGCAAGAAATGGAAGTTATGGAAAATAACGGCTAATTCGAAATCCAGTCTGGAAAGTTGCTTTCCAGACTGGTTTGCCTTATGTACGGTCTCTATATACAAAACCCTCACGCTGTGAGGGTTCTTTTTTTGAAGCAATTCAAATCGCAGTGGCCTCAGGCTCCCAACAAGCTTCCAAACCCTCCAAAAGCGTGGGATATCTGAGACAAACACCTAATTCATCGAGCATTCTCCGGTTTGATATCCTTCTTGACTCATCAATGAAGGAAAGCAAATTCGGTGAGAATTGTTTTCTTGCCTCAGTTAAAGGAATTTCAATTGGCCTAGGAAGCTTCAGAAAGTCTGATACCTGGAAGAAGTAGTCCGTCATCGTCGTTGGATTCCCGTCGGTAATATTGTAGGCGCGGAGGTTGACTCCTCTTTCTTTTGCTTCTATGCATGCATTAGCTAGATCAACCGAATGAATACGGTTACTGTATGGCGCCTCATCTTCTCTTATCACCGGGAACCCCTTTTGGATCCTATCTATAGGTAGTCGTCCAGGACCATAGATGCCGGGCACCCTCAGAATGACGATCTCAGCACCTGTGGCATCAGAAAACTCTATAAGAAATTGCTCGGCTGAATACCGTCTCTTTGCTCGATCGGTGAGAGGGTTTAGTGGATGATCTTCATCTACCCACTCACCATGGCAATCACCATAAACACCGCTGGTGCTGATGTAGATTATTTTAGGCATGATATGAGATCGGCCGGCTAGACAACTCAAGAACTTATTTATTCTAGGATCGTCGATGCCGGACGAGGGTGGAGGTGCAAAATAGTAAAGCGAGGTTAAATTAGATGGGAAGCTTTCAAAGTCTACTTCTGAATCAAGATCACCCTTAATTGGATCTATTCTTAGATCAATAAGCCTTTTGGCGCCTTGTTCACTTCTTACTAGTGCACACACACTATTACCTTGCTCAATCTCAAGGTGTGCAACTCGGCGACCAATATCGCCGCAACCAACGATTAATGAATTGTTCATGGCTTTTGCTTAGAGAAGGGGTCTCGATATATGTTACTGATTCTCAATTACAAACACCTTGTAATGAGGCATGGCAAACCCATTTGTTCGGTACTATACTGTAACTGCACCTATAGTTTGGTGCTCTTGAGGATTTGGGAAGTACGTTTGAGAAACCTTCTTTTGACGATTATTCTGGTTCTGATCCAAGTTTTGGTGCCTTGGGTTCATGCCCACACGGGAACCGAGACCGGTGGGGGCCTTCATATGCCTGGACTGGAATCCATGGGGTCTTCAGATCCTGCCTATACTAGTGATGCTTCAGAATACCAAACAGATGTGATCGTTGCAGTTCAGTTCGGTATTCAAAAAACAAAAAAAGCCTTATCTCAGGTGTCCGCTCCAGATGATACGTCATTGCTCTATTTGCACCAGGCCGTCAATTTACCGTCCTTACTCCCCAGCCCAGTAAGGCTTTTTGCCTTGGTTGATCTCTTTTTTCCAGTGGATGCGTATCTAGCTCCACCACTCAGAGCCCCACCGATCATTCTCTAATCTTTTCCAGCCGAAAGATTGGTCCTAACAGGTCACTAAACTGAGCAGAGCCAAGCCCATAAATATGAAGACAGGTCTGTGAGATCGTCTTCCAAGGGTAAGAAAATGAACAGCAACTCCTGGATTGTATTAGCCATAGGCTTATACGCCACAACAACAAACTGTACTGCAGCTGATGATCTGCTCGGGGAGCATATCGATACGTTGGCTTTTGATGAACGTATGTCTTTGGCAGAAGTCGTTGAGACGGCTTTTGAGCGCTACCCTCAGAATCAGTTGGTGTATGCGTTTGATGAAGAGGCAAAAGCGTTGAATCAGCGGAGCGAAAGCTTGATCGCGGGTTACCCAATGGTTTACCTGCAGTACATCAATTACGCAAATATCAGTAAGAACGGTGGTGTTAACAATATACAGACGGGTTACCAAGTACCCGTGTGGATGTGGGGTCAGAAGGACGCAGGTCAGAAAGTGGCGGATCAGGCCCAGAAAGGTGTAGAGAAATATCTTAATGCCTTCAAACATGAATTGGCCGGACTGATTCGTGATTCTCTCTGGATGCTAAGGTTGGCGGAGAACCGACTGGAGCTATCTAGAAAAATTTATGGGGTAGCAGAAAAGCTGTCTGCCGTTGTCAAAAGACGGGTTGAACTCGGCGACCTCGCTCGTGCTGATATGTTGCTCGCTGAAAGTGATCGCCTGGAAAAGAAGACCAACCTGATACAGGCAGAGGCTGAGGTTATGCACGCCAGAAAGAACTATCAGAATCTGACACGTATGGATAAAGCCCCAGCTAATTTTGATGAGCGGCTAAGTCCTATTAAAAGTGTTGATGAACGTCATCCTTCTCTCGCTGCAGCAAATACAACGGTAGAGAGAGCTCAAGCAGAGGTTGAATTCATCAGCCGATCTAAACAGGGAAATCAGCCAACCGTTCTACTCGGAACGGATAGTACCTCCTATGGTGGCTCTGGGGATTATGGAACAGGGGTTAACATGGTTTTCCAGATACCCGTTGGTGGGGATGATTGGCATGCACCTCAGGTGGCTCAGGCTAATGTGGTCCTGAATGAAAAAATTGTTCAACGTGAAAGGCTATGGCGGCAGCTTGAGAAATCCCTTCATGAAGCCCAGCACAACCTTGATGTAGATCGGGTCGCACTTGAGATTGCAAAGGAAAGAAAGAGCATCGCAGAGACCCAGTTGAAAATGAGCTACATTGCGTTTGAATCAGGTGAAATAGCGCTCATTGACTATCTAAAAATACAGACGGTTGCCTTTGCGGCTATAGAAGATCATGCCCAGCGGGAGATTGTTCTTAAAAAAGATACGGCCGTTTATAACCAAGTGGTTGGGGTGACGCCATGAGAATAGCATTTCTCCCGCTGACCCTTTTACTCGTCCATCATGGGGATGTCTTGGGGCAGGACAGTTTCCTTAAAATTGATGCAGAAGAAACGACTCACTTAGGCATCAGAACGATTGTACCAGAACACGTTAGCGCGATTCCCCTGGCAGAAGCGCCTGGAAGAGTGGTGCTCCCTCCTGCTAAAGAATTTGCAGTTAGCGCCTTTCAGTCTGGAATCATTACCCATGTTGATGTCCCTCTTGGGGTTAAGGTTGCTAAAGGACAGATTCTGGCTGAAATCAATAGTGTCACTTTGCTGGAAAGCGAACGGGCCTTGGTCGAGGCCAACGCGACTTTTGGCGTTGCTGACTCGAGGCTCAGAAGAGACAACATGTTGTTGGCCGAGGGGGTGATTTCAAAGCTCCGCTGGCAGGAAACTCAAAGTGATTTTGAGCGATCTCAGGCCGCACTAAGAGCCGCCGAGCAGACACTGATTTCCTCAGGAATAACTCAAGCTGAAGTTGCGGCGCTGAAGTCCGGTCATCAAATAGGAGGTATCTATCGACTTGTTTCACCGGTGGACGGAGTCGTTCTAGACCGAACCGCTGTAGTGGGTCAGCGGGTAGAAGCACTTTCTCCCTTATTTAGAATTGGAAAACTCGATGAAATCTGGCTAGAGGTTGACGTTCCGCAGGAGCGTTTAAAAGAAGTGGGTATCAACGACCGTATCGAAATTGAAGCACCCAAAGCGGGTGCGAGAATCATTGAGATAGGCCAAAACGTTGATCCCCGGAGCCAGAGTGCCCTGGTCAGGGCCTTGGTGGATAGGGGCGCTGACCAGCTCCGACCCGGCATGCACGTCAGTGTCTTGATGATGCATAAGAGCACTGATCGTGGCTTCAAGGTCCCTGTTTCTGCTGTCTTCAGTTTTGAAGGGAAAAGCTACGTTTTCGTCCAGAATTCAGTCGGATATGAAGCCAGAGAGGTTGCAATTGCTGGGGAAGAAACTTATAGCACGGTTCTTCATGAGGGACTCCAGGAAGGAGAGGCTGTGGTTGTTCAAGGAGTCGCAGCGCTGAAAGCTGCTTGGCTAGGCATGTCTGGAGGGGGATGATGTCTAGCCTGATTCAATTTGCTTTAACTCATCGGGTATTTACCCTTCTAGCCGGGGTCTTGCTGGCCTCTTTTGGCTGGTCAGCAGCCCAAAAGCTTCCTATAGATGCATTCCCGGATGTCTCCCCAACACAAGTTAAGGTGATCGTTAAGATCCCTGGCATGACGCCCGAAGAAGTCGAAATGCGGGTTACAGCACCCATTGAAATCGAAATGTTGGGAATACCCAAACAGACGATGCTTCGCTCGACTACCAAATATGCCCTAACAGATATTACGATCGATTTCGAGGAAGGTACTGACATTTACTGGGCTCGGCAGCAGGTGACGGAGCGTCTAAATACAGCTTGGGCGAATCTCCCATCAAATGTTGAAGGGGGTATTGCACCCATGACAACGCCGCTTGGGGAGATGTTCATGTTTACCGTAGATGGTATGGCTCTGAGTCTTGCTGAAAGGAGAAGCTTATTGGATTGGACCATCCGTCCTGCTCTTAGAACGGTTCCTGGCGTTGCCGATGTCAATGCACTCGGCGGCATGGTTAGGAGCTTCGAAGTGATTCCGGACAACATGCGAATGGTGGCTAGGGCCGTGAGTATGGAAGAGCTAACAAAGGCCTTACAGTCAAATAATCGTAACGATGGCGCAGGAAGGCTAACCCAAGGCGAAGAGTCCATGTTTGTTCGTGCAGAAGGACGAATTGTTGATCTTGATGATGTAAGAACCATAGTGGTTGCGGAAAGGAACGGAATTCCCATCACAGTGGGTGATGTGGCTGATGTTCGGATAGGTGCTCTGACACGCTATGGAGCCGTCAGTCAAAATGGAAAGGGTGAAGTGGTTGAGGGCCTGGTTTTAAGTCTTCGTGGCGCTAATGCGAGACAAGTAGTTGAGGGGGTTGAAAAAAAACTAGATGAAATTAAATCTTCACTTCCCGAGGGCGTAAGTATTAATGTCTTCTATAACCGAAGTTCTCTCGTTAATAAGGCCACAGCTACGATTATTCATGCACTGATTGAGGCTACGGTACTTGTATTAATTTTACTTGTTCTTTTTCTGGGTGAGTGGCGTGCGGCCCTAACGGCCGCAATGATTTTGCCCATGGTTGCCTTATTTGCGTTCTTGTTGATGTATCTCTTTGGGATTACAGCAAATCTTATGAGCCTGGGTGGCCTTGCGATTGCGATTGGAAAGTTAGTGGATCCTGCTGTGGTCGTCGTTGAAAACCTTACGACCCATTTGGCTGAGCATCACAAGTCGCCCAAGGGCCCAAGATTGAATGTGATCTTTCGCGCCATGCGAGAAGTCATGGCCCCAGTCATATCGGGATCAGTCATTATCGGTATTGTATTTATTCCTTTGCTCTCTCTTGAAGGCTTGGAGGGCAAGCTCTTTAAACCGGTTGCCTTTACTAACATTTTTGCCATGAGCGGATCGTTGATGTTCTCGTTATTGATCATTCCTGTTCTAGCATCATTTTTGATGTCGAAGGTTAGTCACGATGAGCCATGGTTAGCGAGAAAAGCCCTAGCGATTTATGAACCGGCTCTCAAATGGTCTTTGGCTCATTCATCCAAAATCATGGTTTTTGTTGGGGGCTTGCTCCTTTCGACGCTATTGGTCTATTCGAACATTGGTAAGACCTTTATGCCTACGATGGATGAGGGCGATCTTATCGTTCAAGTTGAAAAGCTCCCTTCCATCAATCTTGAGCAATCTGTTCGTATAGACGGAGAAATTCAGAAGGCCATTTTGGATCACGTCCCTGAGGTCACTCGAATTACCGCGCGTGTTGGCGCCGATGAAATTGGACTCGACCCGATGGGTCTTAATGAAACAGATACGTTTATGACCCTCAAGCCACAGCGTGATTGGCGATTTAAGACTAAGTCTGAGCTTATTGAAGAGATTCGGAAGGTTATGGCGACCATCCCTGGCATCGCTTTTGGGTTTACCCAACCTATTCAGATGAGAGTCACTGAAATGCTCACAGGCGTTAGAGGCGATGTGGCAGTTAAGATTTATGGTCCTGAGCTTTTAGAGCTTAATGCCAAAGCAGAAGAAATTGCCGGCGTAATGAGGACAATAAAAGGCGCCTCAGATGTATTCACTCTAAGAAATGAAGGGATGCAGTATTTGGTCGTCAAAGTGGACCGTTTGGCGGCCGGTCGTTTAGGCCTTGATTCCGATTCACTTGCCGATACATTAAGAAGCCAGATAGAAGGAAGAAAGCTCGGCATTGTGCAAGAAAGCATCCGTAGAACCCCTTTACTTTTGAGGGGTGCAGGAGAGCCGGCTAATATTTCGACCTTCCAGATTGCACTCCCTGATGGGCGGCGTGTACCGCTGTCTCTGGTGGCCAAGATAGAGTTGGTGGAGGGTGTCGTTTCTGTGGCTCGAGAGAGTGGCCAGAGACTTTCTGTTGTTCGAAGTAACGTAGAGGGTCGTGACCTGGTTGGGTATGTTGAAGAGGCAAAAAAGGCGGTCGCTCAGAAGGTCACCTTGCCCGTAGGTTACTCCATCCAATGGGGTGGACAGTTTGAAAATCAGCAAAGAGCTGCTGCTCGCCTATCTTTGGTCATTCCTGTGGCTTTGGGCCTGATCTTTTTACTGTTGTTTTCTACTTTTGGCTCGATACGACAAGCCCTTTTGGTGCTCGCTAATGTGCCTTTGGCCTTGATTGGTGGGGTTTATGCCATTTGGATTTCGGGTGAATATCTTTCTGTTTCTGCTTCAGTGGGGTTCATCTCGCTCTTAGGAATTGCGGTTCTTAATGGTGTTGTTATGGTGAGCTATTTCAACCAACTCAGAGCATCTGGGATGTCGATGGATATGACAGTCAATGTTGGGGCTATGCGTCGGCTTCGACCGGTTCTTATGACGGCCAGCATTGCGGCATTCGGGCTCATCCCCTTGTTATTTGCTTCTGGTCCGGGTGCTGAAATACAAAGACCTTTGGCGATCGTTGGCGTGGGTGGGTTGACGACGTCTACGCTATTGACGCTGTTGATTCTGCCTATTCTATATCGAAAATTCGGTGAAGCTCCCAACAAGGAGTCAAGGAGCGCTGATGCCGAACATAAAGGGGCTTCTCGATGAGCGCACATTATCTTTTGAGTCTAGAGGTTCCAAAGAATCTCGAAGATGCCCTACAAGACTGCTTAATGAATCAAAAATTTGAATGTGAGGTAGCCTCCTTTAGCTTGGAGGGTTTGACCGGTGACGCAGATAATCTCACGCTCTTGGAGCAAGTCTCCGGCCGAAAAAAGAAGGTGGTATTCCTCGTGGAAGCGACTTTAGATGAAATTACCCAATGTCTCAGTAAGGTCCGCTCTGACTTTTCCGGAAAAGGATTGAGTTACCGGGTCATGCCTCTCGAGCGTTCCGGTCCGATCTAAGGCGAAGAGGCCTGAACTAGAGGGTCGCTGAAAGCGCGTCCTCTAACGTTCTAAATTTGAACGTAAACCCCAGGTCAGAAGCCCTCTTAGGCAGCACGCGCTGACTCTCGATTAACAGCGAGCTTCTTTCACCTAATAAGAGATTTAATAGCCATTTCGGACTGGCTATGATGGCGGGTCGATGCAGTCGTTTAGCAAGAGCCTTTGTAAATAGTGCGTTCGTGACAGGTAAGGGTGCTGTTGCATTGAAAGCACCTCTGGCTTCAGCGTGATCGATTAGAAACTCGATGAGGGCTATTTCATCTTCGAGGTGGATCCAGGACATCCATTGTGTGCCATCCCCAATCGGGCCGCCAAGCCCCAGTTTAAAAGGTAACAGCATCTTGGAGAGGAATCCCCCGTCTTTTCCGATGACGAGTCCCGTTCTTACGATAGCCACTCTGACGCCTTGGGTTTCAGCACGTAAAGCCTCATCCTCCCAAGCTTTGCAAAGGGCATGACTAAAACCACCGGTGATAGGGGTGGTCTCATCGACCGGTTGATCAAAATGCTGACCATAGATTCCAATGGCTGATCCACTGATCAGCACGCGGGGTTTGTTGTTGGCGCGTTCGATCTTATGAACCAGCTGACGGGTCAATTCGACCCTGCTTTGCCACAGAGTTCTTTTGAAGGCGCTACTCCATCGGTGCTCCATGATGGGTTCCCCAGCTAGATTGATGACGACATCAAATGAGGTGTTCTCGTCGTAGAGATCCAGAGAAGATAAGGTGCCTATGTCTTTTCCGCAAAGAGATTTAACGGCATTGGGTCTTCGGCTTAGAACTGTAATTTGATGGTTTTTTTGGGCAAGATGCTGACACAGTGCCCTACCTATGAAGCCTGTTCCGCCAGTTATCAGAATTCTCATGGATTGACCAATGATTGCTTAAGCGGCGAGGAGGGTAAATTTGAACGGCCAGAACGGCGATACTTTATTGATTGTACTTGAGCAAGCCCTCAAGTATTGCGGCAAGTTTAGAATCTAAAGTCCCAAACTTGCCACAAGAAGCAGTGTAATACTTACTTCTTTTCTTCGTCGTTGAATACCCAACGAACGAAGAATACACCAGCTGCAACGATAGCTAGCGTAACAGTGATTCCTACTGGAGATCTCATTTTTTCAACGAGGTCGAGGATCATTCCCATGTGCTTATACCTATAATGATTTTTGTTTGATAATTAATGGCTTGAATTAGCGACAAGCGCTGAGCGCTATCTTACCTTGTGCTTGATGAGTGTCAAGCCAAACTCACTGAATTTCAAGAATAATCAGGCTATATACCTGTGACAAATCGACGCGGGTAGTGCCTTTTTAGCAAAAAAAACCCGGATCAGTCGATCCGGGTTTATTTCAGAATCTATTTGCTTAGTAATTTAAGTCGTTTGGAGATGATCCAACCGGCCATACTGAGTCAATAAATTCGTCCCGCTCAACCTTAAAGAGAAGGAGCAGCAGGAGCTTCGATTTTCTGCTTGTCACCGTCTGGTGAGTTGCCACAGCCAACAACAACCAAAGACATCAGCAGAACGCTAACAGCGCATAGCAACTTCTTCATCAGGAACCTCCTCATTGAACACTTAAAAGTTATAGTTAATGGTGCAAAAGCACGATCAATTTATAAATAACATTCGAGGAAATTGCAATAGGCGTTACGTATTTGATTTAGACGTAACTGACCTTGTTGATAAGGGCTCTCTAAGATCTTATCCCATTTCGCCCTTTTAGAGGCTCAAGATATCAAGTCCAGCCGATATTTCGTCACTCATGGGTGTATTCTGATTCCGTAAATTCTCAAGGCCCATGAAATCAAAAAGTTTTCGATCGACCAATTGGGATGGGATAATGTTTTGTAAGGCCGAAAAGATGGTTTCCACCCGTCCCGGGTGCTGTTTTTCCCATCCACGTAACATCTCCTTCATGGCTTGTCTCTGTAAGTTCTCCTGAGAGCCGCAGAGGTTGCAAGGTATGACTGGAAAGGCTCTGATTTGGGCGTAGGCATCTATATCCTTTTCCTTGCAGTAGGCGAGGGGCCTGATGACGATGTGTTCTCGATTGTCACTCAAGAGCTTGGGTGGCATAGCTTTAACCGTGCCTCCGAAGAATAGATTGAGAAAGAAGGTCTCAATGATGTCATCTCGGTGGTGTCCCAAAGCAATTTTCGTGATGCCATGCTCCCCAGCATAACGATAAAGAAGGCCTCTTCTCAGTCTAGAACATAGGCCACAGGTGGTTTTACCCTCTGGGACGACACGCTTAACGATACTGTAGGTATCTTGTTCGATGATGTGAAAAGGTACACCACGCTCCCGCAAGTAGTCCGGAAGGACATGCTCTGGAAATCCTGGCTGTTTTTGATCAAGATTGACGGCTACGATATCGAAAGAGATAGGGGCGTTCAGTCGCAAGCTAAGGAGGATATCCAAGAGCGTGTACGAATCTTTGCCTCCGGAGAGGCAGACCATTACCTTATCACCCTCTTCGATCATTCCAAAGTCGGCAATGGCCTCTCCCGTTAAGCGTCTAAGCCTTTTTTGTAGCTTATTAAAATCGTATCTTTGCTTTTCCCCGAGTTCTCTCGTAGCGCTATCCGTCATGCCGTTTGAACACCAGGCTGGCGTTGGTACCACCGAAGCCGAAGCTGTTGGACATGGTCAAATTTAGATCGGTATGGTCAATACGCTCTCTTACGATGGGCACACCTTCCGCTCCAGGATCTAGAGTTTCAATGTTTGCAGACGCTGTAATGTAGCGGCCTTCCATCATGAGCAATGTGTAAATGGCTTCATGGACACCGGCCGCCCCTAATGAGTGGCCTGAGAGCGATTTGGTTGAGCTAATCCGCGGGACGTTGCTACCGAATACCTCTTTAACAGCTTGAAGCTCGCGGATGTCGCCAATGGGTGTACTGGTTCCGTGTGCATTAATGTAATCAACAGTATCTGTGACTCCATGGAGCGCCTGTTGCATGCAGCGAGCGGCACCTTCACCCGAAGGTTGCACCATATCGTAGCCATCTGATGTTGCGCCATAGCCCACTAGTTCGGCATAAATCTTGGCGCCACGAGCCTTTGCATGCTCCAACTCTTCAAGCACCAGTACGCCGCCACCACCAGAAATAACGAAGCCATCCCTGTTGGCGTCATAGGCACGAGAGGCGACTTTAGCATTGTCGTTGTATTGCGAGGACAAGGCACCCATGGCGTCAAACAAAAGGGTCAGCGTCCAGTGCAGTTCTTCACCACCTCCAGCGAAGATGACATCTTGTTTCCCGAGCTGAATAAGTTCAGCGGCATTGCCGATACAGTGCGCGCTGGTGGCACAAGCTGAGCTAATCGAATAATTAACTCCCTTTATTTTGAAGGGTGTAGCCAAGCACGCGGAGTTGGTATTTGACATGGTTCTTGGGACCATATAGGGGCCCACTTTTTTTATGCCCTTTTCGCGAAAGCTATCCCAAGCACTGATGAGGTTTGAAGTTGATGGTCCGCCAGAGCCCATGATCAAGCCGGTGCGGATGTTTGAGACCTCATGCTCTTCTAGGCCAGAGTCAGCAATAGCCTCGGCCATGGCTATGTAGTTGTAAGCAGCACCTTCACCCATGAATCGTCTGATCTTCCGATCAATGAAGTCATCTGGGTCAATCTTTAGAGGGCCGAATACGTGGCTTCGAAATCCAAGCTCAGCGTATTCTGCACTAAAATCAATGCCTGATTTGCCTGTGATGAGCGAATCGTTAACTTCTTGCTTGTTGTTGCCAATGCTAGAAACAATGCCAAGGCCGGTTACAACTACACGTTTCATATCTGCGTCTCCTCAGAAGTCGTCCGTGGAGGTGAAAAGGCCGACTCTAAGGTCGCTTGCTTCGTATATAACGCGACCATCACATTCCATCTCAGCGTCGGCGATCCCCATCACGAGTTTTCGCATCATCACCCTCTTGAGGTGTATGCGATATGTCACCAATTTATTGTCAGGCAAAACCTGTCCGCGGAATTTTACTTCCCCTACACCCAAGGCGCGACCACGGCCCGGGCCACCCATCCAGCCTAAATAAAAGCCTACCATTTGCCACATGGCATCCAAACCAAGGCATCCTGGCATAACGGGATCGTTTAGGAAGTGGCAGCCGAAGAACCAGAGATCGGGATGAATATCGAGTTCTGCGACAATGAGGCCTTTATCATGAAGGCCCCCTGCAGAACCAATATGGCTAATACGGTCAAACATCAGCATGGGTGGCAATGGCAGTTGGGCGTTGCCCGGCCCAAACAGTTCTCCGCGGCCACATTTAAGGAGATCCTCTTGGGAGTAGCTGCTTTGGTTCTGTTGTCGCGATGGTGATTCAGGGAGTGTCATTATGTTGCCAAGGTTTATACTTATTATTCTAGGGCCGAGTCGCTATCCTAAGTGATTTAACCCCGGGTATCC
>Ga0364916_10121_pt1 | contig 21209 bp, 9 predicted proteins | sample SorcelJu500001C4_2_FD_206964 | JGI IMG/M metagenome (GOLD analysis project Ga0364916, IMG submission 206964) | Enriched cells from Trout Bog Lake Hypolimnion, Wisconsin, USA - BchlTB.June20.5000.01.C4 | ecosystem: Environmental > Aquatic > Freshwater > Lake > Hypolimnion/Profundal zone | place...
CCAGAGCTTTTTCAAGAGCATTGCGAAGGATCCGACCGAGGCCAGTACTTGGATCCACTTCAAGGCTGAGGGTGAAGTCGAATTCAAGAGTATTCTCTTCGCTCCCAAAGAAGCATTCAGCCACTACGACGACTACAGCAACCGTCATGCTGGCGTGAAGCTGTATGTCCGCAAAGTTCTCATCCAGGATGACTTCACGGACCTGCTGCCACGCTATCTGAACTTCATTCGAGGTGTGGTGGACAGCGACGACCTTCCGCTGAACGTCTCCCGTGAGACTCTCCAGCAGAGCAAGGTACTGAAGGTTATGGGCAAGAAGCTTGTTAGGAAGGTTCTTGAGATGCTCCGAAAGCTCGCGACGGGAGCTAGTGAAGATGACGAGGAAGAGAGCGACGGAGAGGAGAAGAGCAAGACCCACGGACAGGATGATGATCACCCATACATTAAGTTCTGGAACCAGTTCGGAAAGGGCCTCAAGCTCGGTACCATAGAGGACCCAGCGAACAGGTCCAAACTAGCAAAGCTTCTCCGGTTTAAATCTTCGAAGTCCGAGGGTAGACACATTTCTTTCGACGAATACGTTGCGAACAAGCAGGAGTGGCAGAAGGACATCTACTTCATCGCTGGCGAGACGATCGAGGCAGTTGAGAAGTCCCCATTCCTCGAAGTAGCCAAGCGAAAGAATGTAGAAGTCTTGTATCTGATTGATCCCATCGACGAGTACGTTATGCAGCACCTGACCGACTTCGACGGCATGCGGTTGCAGTCGTTGAGCAAGGAGGGAGTCAAGTTCGGCGACGACAGCGAGGAAACCGAGAAGAAGCGTGCGAAGGTTTACAAGGAGACCTACAAGCCGCTGACCAAGTTCTTCAAGGACCTCCTCGGGACGAAGGTTAACAAGGTCACCGTCTCTCAGCGTGTCGAGTCGACTCCATGTATCGTCGTTGCCTCTCAGTATGGACAGAGCGCAAATATGGAGCGCATCATGCGCGCTCAGACCTTTGCTGACTCGTCGAAGATCCGTGAGATGGTTTCAAGCAGAACTCTGGAGCTCAATCCGCGCCACCCGATCGTTTCGAAGCTGAACCAGTTAGCCCAGGACTCCCCAGAGGAGCAGGCTACCAAGGATCTCGCATGGCTGCTCTACGACACTGCGCTCTCTGCCTCTGGCTTCATTCAAGACGATGTCGACTCGTTCTCCGGTCGCATGTACCGCACTATCGCCAGTAGCCTGAAGGTCAAGTCTATGGACCTGGAGCCTGAGATAGAGGTTCCTGAGGAAGAGGAGGTAGAAGAGGGAGAGACTGCAACGTCCTCTGCTGATGCTGGAAGTGCTGGAGCGGGCGATGAGTTTTGAGCTGTCTCTTGAATCTCAGCTGACTGATCGTCACGGTAGCTAGATGACTATAGTAGGTAGCCTGTCGTTGATGGCTGCACGGTTTATGTACTAGCTAGTACACCATATACTAATACTAGTAGAGCCGGTCTTTCTTCTCATATAATTGTACCGTGTAAGCAATACTAGTATAGCTATTTACCTGCTATCTCTGCTGCCTGGTGCTCTTGCTCTGTCTACTACTGTGCTGTGTGGTCTAGTGGTGGCTGAAAAAAAATCTAACGGCTGGATTCAATATAATAACGAACTATTATAATTTTTAGGAGATAATATATTATATTGTTTCTCCCTTTCACAATATCCCTCTAATAAGAGGAAAAGCTTCAAACCAAACGCTAGCCTAAACATTGGATGCGTTGGCTCATATTGTTCGCATGTTTCGCAAGAAGAAAGACGTGGCCATCGCGGTGAAACGCCCGCTCAACGACGAAGAGGTCTCGCAGCTTTTTGAGGATGCAGTCAAGCAATTTCCCTCACTAGAAAACGCGCTGGGCGAAGCACTCTCGAACACGAAAGTGTTCGCCTGTCCGGTTGCAGCCAATGCAGTTATTTATATTACGAAGCGTCTGCCTGTACTGATCGATATTGACGGGCGGAGTGATTTGTACCCTACGCTACGTACGAATTATACCCACTATAGTACACATTACACGCTGTTTCCTCATAAACCGATATCAACACAGGGCTGATATCATCAAACATGTCGTGCTTCCGCGTCATCGAAGTGGATGACTTTGTTGCAGATTGTATATTGAAAGGCGCAGATTTACTGTCACCGGCCATCACCGACCTTACTGTGGTCTCTGGGATGAAAAAGGGTGAAAAGGTTGTTCTGAAGGCCAAGAGTAAATCCATGCCGTTTGCCATCGGGAAATCTCTCGTGAAAGGCAGCTACTTTTCCGCAGAGAACGTCGCCTCGGGTGCAGTGTGGACGGCCGTGCATTTAATCACCGATGCAATCCAGACAGAACTCGACGTAAACACTAGCATAACCTACTACAACACTGATAGCAACCTCTCGACTGCAGCCAAGAGCATGGATGCTGGTGTAGAAAGTGTGGCATTCCGGCGCCGCGCATCGTCGCTCAAGTCAGATGTAGTTGATATCGCAGAGGTCGCCGGTACTGCCACGGACGAAGAACCTGAGGATGACGATATCGAGTAATTAGATTCAAAACTACTCATTGTTTCCACTATATTAAATCATTGTCTCTCGTTTCATTAGAGCTTTGGATACGGCACTCCCAGAATCGAATTTCGATATATTTCGCAAGCTGGTCGATATTGAAGTCGACAATCGCCAGCGCCAGGCCGAGCTGAAGTCACAGCTTACTGAAGTGCAGGCTCAACAGCAGACCACAGAATCGCAGCATGTGACGGCCATGCAGATCCTGAACACCTCTCGGTTGCAACAAGCAGCTCTTCAGAAGCAAATCAATGAAAATAGCATCATGAATAATGAGTCTGTCGCTCTGCATCAGAAAACCGTCTCTGTACGTGCCGAGATTGGGTTCATGGTTGCCTCGTGCTCGACGCAGTATAAAGAAATGCAAGCCTTGCATGAAGCCCTCGCCGGTACTGTGCAGCACGCAAAGGCGGATCTCATAGAGACTGAGGAAGCAAAGAAGATGATACAGCACAAGTTAAACGATATTATCGAGCAACAGAGAATTTTGGACGAGAGCGTTGTACAACTGCGGAGGGTTTCAGACGCAATCTTGGTTCGTCAGTCTGAAGTCGAGGCGGTAGAAGGACGCGCAAGCGAAAGACAAGAGACGATCAATGCCCAGATCAATACGATTGTCGAAATTGTCGAAGATTGTCGAACTCAGACTGCAGAGGCCACTCGTTTGTGTCGTGACCATTCCATAGAGCACGAGGAAGTGCAGAGCGAAGAGAGCAGCGTGGATGTATACGGACCAAAGCTACAAGATTTACAGGAGAAACTCGATTCACTTATGACAACCGTTATGGAATCTTTTGAGGAAATACAGGAGAAGGAAGCTTTACTCGAACAAAAGCAGCAGGAGATTGGCGACAAGATGATTACATTCGAAGTAGAACGAAGAAACTTTTTAGAAGACTATCGGACGATGGTATCAGAATTTGAAGCTTCCAAAGAATTGTTTTTCGAACAGGCGAATAAAGAGCTTGAGATCCAGCGGCAAGAATATATGGATATTCTCGTTTCATTTGAGAAAGATAAACTTGATTTCCTGGCGGAGATGAAAGGCGAGTTGCTTGCCGCTCAGCAGGTCCAGCTACAGCAGTTAAAGTCTGACATAGCCTCAGAGTTGCAGCAGCAACAGCTGCAGTCCATTCAGACTGCAAGACAATCCTGGTTTTCTTCCGGGTCCTCCGTTTCTAGCAAGAGTACCGCAGACACATCGTTGGCCCGGAAGGATACGTCACCACAGGAACTTTCTGCGATAGCCACAGCTGCTGGTCTACCTCAATCTATATATGAAGGATACGTTTTGAAACGAGCAGATAATTCCAAAATGCGCCTCAGTAACTCATGGAAAAAGGTTCGTAAAGTTTTGTTTAAGTTGTCGTTGTTGATCAGTCTCGTGTTATTTTCTGTTTCTGTGAACTGCAGCGATATTTACGCCTCACTTCTGAAAACCTTTCTTACGCCGAAAACGCAGTTGACGTTCTCGATGTAAGCAAGCTGAAAGGCAACGTAAGAATTATATCGACGCTCATTTGTGTCACAGGCGATGACGATTGTTCCTTTGGTAACCACAGCATTTGTCCGAAATAAACCATATACATATATCCCTTCTTTTTTTCTTCTAATAGCAAGTTTTTAGATATCTGTATCGGATATGGCAACAAATCACTATTGAGTCTGAAAGCCCTATCGGCCGAAGACGCGAAGACTTGGATGCAGCACATATCCGATACCATCAGAAGAAGTGGTGGTGGTGGGGGAGGCGACGGGACTGAGGACGCTGCAGCGCTTGCTGGCGCTTCTTTGCGTCAGACGCGAATATCCTTCTCAAATCCGATTTCTATTTCGACCACAGATTCTCCGCCTGCGTCTTCTATCGATTCAGATGCTGTGTCTGAATCCGTATCGGGCCTGTCCAATTCATTAGTGTCGCAGCCAACGGCGAGGGGCTCCGTCGTAGGGAGGTCTTCAGTCGCTGGAAGAATGTCAATTATTCCTAATGGAACATTTGGTAGTATTCAAAACTACCGTTTACCTTTTATGCTTGATTCACTTATTCTTTGTATACTTGCAGATTCGATATCCCATGAAGGATACTGTTTGAAGAAAGCAGTCAATACTGGCAAAACTCGTTTATTTGACAGCTGGAAGCGACGGTATATGGTCCTTGTTGACAACATCCTATACTACGCCGATAATAGGGAAGATATCATCAACAAGGTTGATCCAAAGGGATTTTTCGCTATCAAAAGGTAAGAATCAGATCAATAGATTTCGGTTCTCGGTATATAATATATTTTAAATCGTACTTTACTTTATGTCTTATTCCTCTCGTAGAGGAATGTCTGTTCAGCGTAAGACGAGTGCCTCCTCTGAGGAGTCGCAATCGATGACGATTATCGATTCCGAGGGTAAGGTGCTTCTCAGACTGAAAGGAGAGGACGCCGCTTCGGCGGGCGTTTGGTTTAGTTCATTACTAAAAGCCGCCAACGCAGCAAATTCTACTACACCACCGCCGCCTAAAGCCGCCGACGCAGCAAATTTTACCACACCACCGCCGCCTAAAGCCGCCGAAGCAGCAAATTCTACTACACCACCGCCGCCTAAAGCCGCCGAAACAGCAAATTCTACTACACCACCGCCGCCTAAAGTCGCCGAAGCAGCAAATTCTACTACACCACCGCCGCCTAAAGTCGCCAACGCAGCAAATTCTACTACACCACCACCTCCTAAAGTAGGAGAGCGTTAGAAGGGGCGGCTGTCCATATATGTGTCGCTCGTAGTATATAACCCAGGAGAAATTAACTATGATAATAAGTCAGCTCGCTCACGCAAATCCGTCCGCATTTAATAGTATTCTTTATAGCTAATACTTGTATTAGCTAAAAGCTACTATTGTAGATCATAAAGTTAGTATAAGAAGTAGCTACAATAGGCTAAAGTATAAGTTATACCAGGAAGTAGTATGTATAAGAACGTATAACGTATAGTAAGCAATCAGTAGCTAATCGAGAGAGACAAAAGGGGCACACGAAACAAAGCGCATGAAACATATGACCCGAGCGACACATGACATAACTTTATGAAATATGACCCAATGTATACGGGATTATTGTCCTAATTAATTAGCTACACTAATAACTGCACCACAATTGCAGATCACCTATTAGTGTAAACAAGACAAATTTAGTCCCAAGGGCAACAAAGTCGGCAGCCACATCAACTCGATTCGAGAGGAATGTGCAGAATGCTCACGTACATCAGTCGATCTTCCTATCTCGCGATTTAAAACAGGATATCATATTCTTTAACGACCGCGCGAGACCACTGCTTTGGCTATCAAGTTTTCTGCTTTCCTCTTGGAGAAATATATAATCTGTCAGCAAAGCGTCACGCAAAACCCCTGCTAGCCGAAGTAGGGGTCTCACGCGGTCGTTAAAGAGTATGGTACTCTGCTTTACATCCCGAGGGAGGATGATCGACTGATATACGTGTGCATTCTGCGCACTCTTCTTGAACCGAGTTGATAAACCTGTCGACGTAGGTATCAAATTCTTTTCTTTTTGTTTACAAGCTATCTGTCGAAACTGAGCCGCTGGATGCAAGCAAAATGCGTAAGGCTTGTGCTCGGTCTTCGTCCGTGTTTTGCACGCTATATTTCCGTACTCGGGCTGCCAGCCATGCGCTGCGAATAATATGCCGCGTCTGGTTGGGGACATCGACTCGGTCGCGCTCAAAGGTGTTCACAGCAGACCCTGCACACCATCGTACACAGCTCCGAAGTAGCGCCTTCGCCAGCGGCTCTCCATCTTCTAAGTGCGGGGAGATTAGTATCACGCGCCCTTTCCCACTAACACCACGGACGATAGCTGATGTTTTATTCATTATTCCTCTAGGTAAATCAGTAAAGCCTGTCGGCTTCAATATCTTTTTACCAAAAACAGCTAAATTTGTGAAATCACTCATAAACGTAGCGATCGATTCCGATGAACTGGATGGGACTGACGTAGGTGTCCATGTCGATGATGAAGATGTCGTTGCAGATGCGGATGATGGTGGCAGCAAAGGAGGAAATGTACTGTTTATTTGTGAAACCACAGTTGGAGCCACCACTAGCAGAGGCCCATTGCAGTACCGTGTGACTATCGTTTCTCCAGCGATTAGATGCTCTGGTTTACTCCGACCGCAGAGAAGCCCCAGTCCTGCTGCTTGTAGCTTAATAACGCAGTCGTCACTCCGTCCTCTCGCCCAGTGCTCATAATCCATAACAGATACATCAGGCAAGAGATCAAGACCTCCAGATCGGGCTCGCTTTTTCGCACACGAAGTTGCTAAGTAAGCTCCTGCACAAATACCGATGTAACCACCCCCACAATTTACAAATTCCCTTATCTTTCCCTTTCCTACCTTCCCGAGCGCTTTACAATAGTTCGGCGCATATCCTCCAGGCACCAGAATACAGTCGTATTTATCAATTGTTAATTTACCACTGCAAATGTCATCTTTTGATACTGTCAGTAAAGTTATCCCGAAAGTCTTCAGTGAAGCAGCGATTGAAGGTGCGTATCCATCATCACTTGAGCTCTGAGACTTGACAGGATCTGGAAAGTATGCCACTCGAATCTTCGCATCTGACGTGACAACGGCTCCTTTGGCTTCCACATCATGCACAGTCATAGATTGGTGCAGTGTATGCGTATTGCGGGACATATAACACTTGAGCTCACTCTGTAACTGGGCTCGAAGAGTCTTCCAACATTTGCACTTCTTATCGGATTCATTTGTACTTCCTCCAACATCGGTACCTTCAGGAAATATAAGACTAGACTTCGCATCGATAGAAATTTCATTTTCTTTTCTCAGTGATGTGACCAGATGACGAAGCATAGCTACACGGCTAAACTTGGGATTACTGTGAATGATCCTTCGAGCCGATTTAGATGCACCAACAGTCTCTTTCCCTTGCTCAAAGACAGGATCCAACGTCTCAGACAGCGAGAGCGCGACTTCCATTAGGCACGATGCGACTGCCATAACTATTAATCGAATGATGAGGTTGAATGGCCGGATTAGCAACGAGGTATAGATAGGCTACAACATTTTACTTTACTTGTGATACTTTTTATGGGCATTAAAGAAAATATATGGTATATGGTGACGATATGGGATATGGATATGAATATGGGATGTGATATGGATATGAATGAAGCATATATATATTTGGCCATATAACTTTTTTTGACTCCCGAATGCATGACGTGCATTTTTTGGCGATACCGGACGACCGTTTCGATCAGCCACCCTTTTTCTCTCTCTCTGTGCTTTCTTTATTTGTCGCACAAACGAACAAAATTCCGTTGGTTGTTGACCCGACTAGCTAGAGCAGCAGAGATATGGTGCACATCATCCTCTCGAAAACCATCTAAAGCTTTACCATACCAACAGAACAATTAAAAGAAAACCTGCGACGTCTCAAGAAATGATCCACAAATATCAACCATAATCAACTCTAATATAGTTTTCTTCTATAATTTTTTTTTCGCAACCATGATTTTACGGAGACTTTTCGTGATATTACATGTGCTAATCGGCGCATATATATCGGCCGTACGGACCAATAAAATTTCCTTATTGGCCAGCACATCAAATCCAACGAGCCATGCACCGACAAGTGCTACTCCGAGTTCCGGCAAGCCTAGTAGTTCTAGTCCGAGCTCTAGTAAGCCTAGCAGTTCTCGTCCGAGCTCCAGTACGCCCAGCAGTTCTAGTCCAAGTAGTAAGCCTAGCAGTTCTAGTCCAAGTGGTAAGCCTAGCAGTTCTAGTCCAAGTAGTAAGCCTAGTAGTTCTAGTCCGAGCTCCAATAGACCTAGTAGTTCTCGCCCGAGCTCCAGCAAGCCTAGCAGTTCTAGCCCAAGTAGTAAGCCTAGCAGTTCTAGTCCGAGCTCTAGTAAGCCTAGCAGTTCTCGTCCGAGCTCCACTACGCCCAGCAGTTTTAGTCCGAGTTCCAGCAAGCCTAGCAGTTCTAGTCCGAGCTCTAGTAAGCCTAGCAGTTTTCGTCCGAGCTCCAGCAATCCTAGTAGTTCTAGTCCAAGTAGTAAGCCTAGTAGTTCTAGTCCGAGCTCCAATAAACCAAGCAGTTCTCGCCCGAGCTCCAGTAAGCCCAGCAGTTTTAGTCCGAGCTCTATTGCGCCGACTTCATCTCAACCATCGAATACGCCATCGAGCTCATATCCGTCATCGTCTTCACCGACGACTTCAGTTCCAACTTCCGCACCATCCGTCCAACCGACTATGCAGCCTTCTATGAAGCCATCATGTAAACCTAGCTCGCAGCCGTCTTCGTTTCCAAGCGAGCAGCCGCTTTCAAATCCATCTGCACAGCCATCTAGCCTGCCGTCGTTGAAGCCGAGTAGTGTACCAACTGGTCAGCCATCGTCGCAGCCATCCGTCCAACCGACTATGCAACCGTCGATGAAGCCATCATGTAAACCTAGCACTCAACCGTCTTCGTTTCCAAGCAAGCAGCCGCTGTCAAACCCATCTGCGCAACCATCTGGTCAGCCGTCGTTGAAGCCGAGTAGTGTACCTACTGATCAGCCATCGTCGCAGCCATCCGTCCAACCGACTATACAACCGTCGATGAAGCCGTCACATGTACCTAGCACTCAACCGTCTTCGTTTCCAAGCGAGCAGCCGCTGTCAAATCCATCTGCACAGCCATCTGGCCAGCCGTCGTTGAAGCCGAGTAGTGTACCAACTGATCAGCCATCATCGCAGCCATCCGTCCAACCAATTATGCAACCATCGATGAAGCCGTCATGTAAACCTAGCACTCAACCGTCTTCGTTTCCAAGCAAGCAGCCGCTGTCAAACCCATCTGCGCAACCATCTGGCCAGCCGTCGTTGAAGCCGAGTAGTGTGCCAACTTATCAGCCATCGTCGCAGCCATCCGTCCAACCGACTGTGCAACCGTCGATGAAGCCATCGGGTTTACCCAGCTTCACTCCCACGAGTCAGCCGTCTTCGGTTCCAAGCGAGCAACCGACTAGACGACCATCAATTCAGCCGTCGTCACATCCGTCGTCTCAGCCAAGTTCACAACCCTCTAGTCATCCGAGCTCGCAACCGTCATCATCACCGAGTAGCGTTCCATCGTCGTCCTCACCAAGTAGTTCTTCACCATCGAGTTCGACTCCTTCAAGTTCTACGCCATCTGCTGAACCATCGAGTACATCTCCCTCCTCTGCAAAACCGAGCTCCTCCAGTCCAACGATGGGTCCTGCTTCGTCAAGTCCATCGTCCACGAGGCCTTCCTCGTCGCCCTCTAGGCGCCCAAGTTCACAGCCAACTACGCAGCCTTCTTGTAGACCAACTGGTCAGCCATCGAGACGACCAACATCACAACCTACACGACAACCAATAACCCGTCCGTCCAGTCAACCGTCGCGACAACCGAGTTCACAGCCTACTCGCCAACCGGTGCGCCGCCCTAGTTCGCAACCGACAAGACGACCGACGGGACAGCCATCGAGGCAGCCAATCCGTAAACCTACCTCTCAGCCATCTAGAAGGCCTTCTAGACAGCCGACGATGCAGCCTACACGTCAGCCTTCCAGTCGACCAAGCTCTCAGCCGATTGGAAACCCGTCCAGTCAGCCTAGTGTTGAGCCGAGTTCGTGTCCTTCGAGCCAACCATCAGTCAAACCGTCAAATATTCCATCGATTGTACCTTCGTCGCAGCCGTCATCACAACCTAGCGCTTTCCCCACAGAACGACCGACGGCTCAACCATCGAGTATTCCGAGTCGTCAGCCGACGAGATTTCCGACGGGACAGCCATCGAGACAGCCGATTAGGAAACCGACTTCGCAGCCTTCAAGAAAACCTTCTAGGCAGCCGACGGGACAGCCGACTAGACAGCCGACAGGGCAACCAAGCAGACGGCCATCATCGCAACCGACGAGACAACCGACAAGACGACCTACCTCACAACCGTCGAGACAGCCAATAAGAAACCCAAGTGGGCAACCGTCGTTCCATCCATCCAGGCAGCCCAGTTCTCAACCAACACGGCAGCCCACATCGCAGCCAACAAGGCAACCGACTCGTCAGCCAACGTTTCAACCTTCAAGACATCCAACAACTCAGCCTACACATATTCCTAGCGGTAAGCCATCGCGCCAACCATCATCAGCACCGTCTTCACAGCCCATCAGTCTCCCTACCACGCAACCGTCTCGTGTCCCAACGAGCCAACCCAGTTCAGAGCCCACAACAACACCGTCGTCTCAACCGTCATTTCACCCAACGTCTCAACCGTCGCGACAACCGAGTTCACAGCCTACTCGCCAACCGGTGCGCCGCCCTAGTTCGCAACCGACAAGACGACCGACGGGACAGCCATCGAGGCAGCCAATTCGAAAACCTACCTCTCAGCCATCTAGAAGACCTTCTAGACAGCCGACGATGCAGCCTACACGTCAGCCCTCGAAGCAGCCGTTTTCTAGGCCATCCTTGTCCCCAAGCTCGCAGCCGTCGGTTCGTCCTTCTCAGCAACCTGTAGGGACCCCGACTCATTACCCCGTTAATATACCTACTAGGCAACCGACAAATCAACCGTCTGGGCAACCAAGCTCGGTTCCTACATCTCCGTCATCACATCCTTCGACACAGCCTTCCGGGCAACCAAGTCAGCAGCCGGTATTGCAACCCTCGACTCAGCCGTCATCACATCCTTCGACTCAGCCGATAAGTAGACCCTCTACCCAACCAACTCAGTATCCGACAAGACAGCCTTCGATGCAGCCAACATCTAAACCCACACAGCCTACTGGACAGCCGTCGGGACAGCCTACACGACAACCGACTCGTCAACCTAGTACACAACCAAGTTCACAACCGAGTAGAAAGCCTTCAAGGCAGCCAACATCACAGCCGACACGTTTACCCACTAGCCAGCCTATATCAAAACCTACCAGACAGCCAACGTCTCAGCCGTCACGTCGGCCTACTTCGCAGCCTTCAATGCAACCAAGCAGAAGACCAACTGCTCAACCAAGCAGACGCCCCTCTTTGCAACCTACAGCTCAACCTTCAAGCAAACCAACTGTACAACCCACTTCAGTGCCGTCTCGCCAACCTACCTCTCAACCAAGCAGGAATCCCACTTCGCAGCCAACAAGGCAACCTACATCACAACCAACAGCACAACCAACTCGTCAGCCGACAGGACAACCAACCAGGCAACCTACTCGGCAACCGACATCACAACCGTCGAGAGCTCCAACATCTCAACCTTCACGTCAGCCTACAAGGGTTCCAACAGCACAACCTAGTAGACAGCCAACCTCTCAACCAAGCATGCAACCAAGCAGGTACCCCTCATCGCAGCCATCGCGGAAGCCGTCAGTACAGCCCACTAGACAACCGAGCATTGTACCAACGGGTCAACCTTCGCGACAACCGATCATGAGGCCGACAATGCAACCAAGCAGAGCTCCTAGTCGTCAGCCAACGTCAAACCCTAGTCGGCAACCGACTGCACAGCCTAGTCGAATGCCTACCCGCCAGCCAACATCACAGCCGTTTCGATTACCGACTAGCCAGCCATCGAGACAGCCGATTAACAGACCTACAAGCCAACCTACTCGACTGCCTACTATGCAACCCACCATGCGGCCATCTCGTTCTCCTACGGGTCAACCCAGTCGAAAACCGACCAGGCAACCGACGTCTCAGCCATCTAGGCAGCCGACTATACAGCCAACGAGGAATCCGACACGGCAACCAACTTCACAGCCGTCGAGAACGCCCTCCAGGCAGCCATCTTCGCAACCTTCAAGAGCACCATCATCGCAGCCGAGCAGACAACCCACAGGACAACCCACCGCTCAGCCATCGAGAGCTCCTTCTCGACAGCCATCGATGCGCCCGACACGCACGCCCTCTGCTCAGCCGACCAGTCAGCCTTTTCGCCGACCGACATCACAGCCAACGAGGGTCCCCACCGGCCAACCGACTCGGCAGCCGTCGATGCAGCCTTCAACACAACCAACTAGACAACCTACACGACAGCCATCGTCGCAGCCCAGTAGAGTTCCGACTTCGCAGCCAAGCCGCCAGCCGATAAACTCGCCTACTATGCAGCCATCTAGATTACCCACTCGTCAGGTATTGTTATGTTGCTATTATGCACCGTAAATCCTAAACATGTTTTAATTGTTGGTATTTAGCCATCCAGATGGCCATCGAGGCAACCAACTGGACAGCCGACTAGACAGCCCACGCTTCAGCCAAGTGGACAGCCGTCTCGACAACCAACTCGTCAGCCAACTTCGCAACCCACTAGAAATCCGACGTCTAGACCTAGTGGTCAGCCATCGATCCAACCGTCTGGGTATCCATCGAGACCTCCTACAAATCAACCAACGAAGTCGCCTAGTAATAAGCCAACGGGAGTACCATCTAGCCAACCAGTTAGGTGGCCTACTATGCAGCCGACGGGGCAGCCGACTAGACAGCCGACAGGGCAACCAAGCAGACAGCCATCATCGCAACCGACAAGGCAGCCGACAAGACGACCTACTTTACAGCCGTCGATACAGCCGACAGGAAATCCAAGTGGGCAACCGTCGTTCCATCCATCCAGGCAGCCCAGTTCTCAACCAACACGGCGTCCTTCTCGTCAGCCTACACGACAACCAACAGGGCAGCCAACGAGACAACCATCGAGGCAGCCATCGAGGCAACCAAGTAGACAACCTACTACAAAACCAATTGATCAGCCTTCGTCGCAACCTACCTCGTATCCATCTATGCAACCATCCAGTGTTCCAACGAATTGTCCCACTCTGCAGCCATCTGTGGTCCCAACAAATCAGCCTACGAGTCAGCCAACTAGATCGCCTACACAACAACCGTTTCGCCGCCCGTCTTCTCAGCCAACAGCTCAACCATCTAGACAGCCATCTTCTCAGCCCTCCAGGCAACCAACACAGCAACCGACAAGACAACCTATTTCGAAGCCTTCTAATCAGCCTTCAAGGCAACCAACTTCGCGTCCGTCGCTACAGCCTTACTCGAGGCCATCCATGCGACCGTCTAGACAGGCAAGCCCCATTTAACATTATTACATTCACATAGCGATTGAGTAATTTATGTTTTTATACTTTATTTCGTTTCGAGTTCAGCCATCCGGACAGCCTTCGAGTCACCCAACCACCCCATCGTCTCAACCTACAATGCAACCTTCAATTCAACCGTCAATGCAGCCTTCGCGTCAGCCTAGTCGGCAGCCGACATCGCAACCGAGCAGACAACCAACATCCCAACCAAGCGAGCAGCCTTCGTCGCAGCCAAGTACTCAGCCTTCACGGCAACCCTCTCGTCAACCGAGCGCTCAGGTAATCCATAAAATCGTTAACTACTACTCGCAATATATTCAATCACTAGGTCTGACTTATGTTTATTTTGTAATTCTAGCCATCTAGACAGCCTACTCGGCAACCTTCGTCGCAACCTTCTGACCGGCCTACTGTCGTCCCTACCAGCGTTCCAACATCAGTTCCAACTAATGTTCCATTGACTAATTATCCCACATATGAAGGGGCTACTAACTATCCAACTCCAACACCGACGTCTCAGCCGACATTAGACTTTTCGAAAGCTAAAACTTCTTTGTTTTATGAAAATTATATTTTTGCAGCAAAGTCGGCGTTTGCACAGTCGAATACTAAGATTATGTATTCAAATTTTATCTATAAAAGTCTTCCAGTTGTCGGGAAATGTAGTGACTGGACGAATTTCAAAACCTACGACATATCGCTTCCTTCGGCGTCGATGTATTTTTCCTCATTGAATGCATCGTTTAGCTACACCTCAGATCCGTTTTCAGGATACTCAGAAGGTTTAGATGCAACCTGCGACGATCCCAACGCTATCAAACAAATAGTGAATGCACTCGTAAATAACTTAGGCGTTACCGTTGCATGTGGTGGTCATATTTGGAGGTCATTTTATTGTCGGTCGAATGGAGCTGTCCTCACTGTGGACAGTGAAGGGGGTTGCAACTTGTGTCAGGGCTTCGGGTTCAACATTAACCCCTGTCTTGTAAGTAGGTGTTCAGGAACTCCGTCGTATTCGTATGCTGTTATCGACGTCTCAGTAACGTACATGGCTTTATATCCTACGATAAACTCTTTAAGAATCCTTGATATCGGGTTAGAGAACATAACCTTCGCGTTGAACGTTTCCAAGCCCGGACAGGCTTTCATAGCGGTTTTAGACGCCTCCTACACACCCGTATCAGTCGAGGATCTTCGAATGCGTAGCACAGTCCAGGTGTTAGTGGGTGATAGTTCAACAATCTTGACGATTTCTGGACTCTCACCGGCTGTTTCGTATAAACTTTACACTGTCACCCAAGATTTAAACGGGAACGTTATGACTTTCCAAGCTGCATTGAGCTCTAGTCAAACCTTCACGACCAAATGTTGCCGCTACTTATACTTTACATCCTCGAAAGCTTTAGTGTCTGTAATCTCCATTTCGTCGCCGGCGGTAATAAAATCTTCCGATCCCATGTTTACGTTTTCATTAAGTAGTTTGCCCGACAAGCCGATGCTTGTTAAAGTATCGAGTTCTGCCTGTGTTTCTGGCTTAGGTCTGACCAATCCAACGTTTTATCCGAACGTTTGGAATTTCGACCGAAGTTCCAAGTCGCTCACGGGCTCATTTTACATTCGCGGCACGTCTATCGGATGTTTTGATGTGAAAGTGTTTCCCGCCGACAAGTATGCCCCCTACGACTCTGTTGTCAAGCGTGTTCTCATACAGGCCGCGAACATTCCTTTAGATCCTCCACATCTAGGGTCGGCTGTATTCTCGAATGACGGTTTAAGTATTGTGATCTTATTTACCGCAGCTACCAATTTAGGCGGAAAGTCCTTGTCGCTTCCTTTTAATTGTACTGACATTTTCGAATTTGTGACGGTTCTTGAGCTGGAGATATCCCCGTTATGTAGTTGGGACGATGCTGGTGTCGTCACTGCGTTTGGTAGTAACGTGCGATTCTTTTCTATTGGAGATTCAATTGCGGTTCGGAGTAACACCATTATGGCACCTTGTGATGCTAAACTCCAGCTTTGTTATTTAAGCAACTACACGTCGTCAGAGTTTACTGTAATTATTTCGGAACCTGATTCTCCCTCTGTTCCAGTGCCGATCCTATTGGCTCCATCAAAGATAGGTGCTTGTGATAATCTAGTCCTTGACCCAACTAGTTCACACGGTACCTTCGGGCGACCTTGGAGGTCAGTCCAGTACTCTATCGTGCCTTCTACCAATATATCTGGTGTTATCGAAATACTCAATTCTCTAGTCGGAACAGATGCAATTATTACGATTCCTCGCCAAATTATTCCGGTGGGAACTTACACGTTCACTCTTACTGTTGTTTCTTCATTTGGTGCCGCTGCAGCGTCTTCTGTTATTGTAACAGTTGATAGCGCTAATTTTGTTCCTATTTTAAGTATTGCTGGCTCGCAGCAAGTCTTCCAGTATCGGTATCAGTCTCTTTCTTTGCAGTCATACATAGCTGTACCGCAATGTACACCTCCGATTCGTAATGCCATCACATCGGTTAGTGTGACTTGGAAGGTCTACAATGGACCACAATATGTATCGATTTCATCTGCTTCTCGAAACCCGATGTTGTTCTATCTTCCCGCGTATTCACTCAAGGTTGCATCGACGTACACAATTGTTTTGCTGGCTCGTATAGAAGGCTACGCACCAATGGTTTTAAAATCAGTAGTTCAAGTCAACGTAGGTCTAAGTGGCGTAGTTGCAGTGGTTGCTGGAGGATCCAATAGGACAATCAGTTCGCGGGATACTATGTTCATTGACGGTTCTCTCAGCTACGACCTTGATTTCTCCGGCTCGAGTAGTCTTAAATATTTCTGGACTTGTATTGAATATGTACCAAATTATGGCCAAGCTTGCAGTCGCTTTATAAAGATTGGTCGACAATCATTTGTCAACGCGCCACCAAAGGCATTTTTGTTCATTTCGACTTCTCGTACTTTCAAATTTACCCTTACTGTGCAAAATAGTTATAACGCCTCTGACTCCACAGATCTTTTTGTAACTGTATCAAATAAAACGATTCCAACGATATATATGACTGCAAACAATGCACAGAAAGTAAACCCAGATGCTCCGCTAACATTAAATGCCACAGTACTTTCGTACCTTGCTAAATCCGTTGTCGAGATCAGAAATTTGACGACGAATACAACACGCACTGTAACTTCAACGTCAGTGAGTGACGCATACCGGACGATGTTCATTCGATGGGGGTCGAATCAGATATCAAAAACCGGCTTTTCCGATTATTCTCAGGCTGGACGCTTAAATTATTCTGTGTCGAGCCCATCCTCTGGAACGTCGAATCTGTATTTTGTAATAGCACCAAACAGGCTAAAGGGCGGAGTGTCATACACGTTCTATGTCGATATTTCTTACGAACCTTTTCCCACAGCATATTTTGCTCAAGCGCAAATTTCGATCATCGTTAACTCACCTCCAACTGGAGGCGACTTTTCGATATCCCCACGTTCGGGGTATACTCTGTCCGAAAGGTTTACTTTCGCAGCCTCGGGTTGGTACGATGACGCCTCTGACTACCCGCTGCAGTACATGGTCAAGTCGAGTTTTGGAAGTGTAGTCAAGCAGTTGTCACAAAATGCTCGTGCGTCGGGATATCTTCCGTGTGGCGTGATACAGACTAATTATTCTCTATCTTGCAATTTATACGTTCAAGATATTTATGGAACTTCAGCAGAACAGACACAGACTGTCAGAGTGTTGCCTTTAGTGAGCTTAACGAGTCTGAAAGGAGCGATTGTCAGTTCACTGGCATCGGCTTTGTATACTAGTGACGTGTTCTCAGCCGCGAGTGTTATTAGCGCTGGTGCTCTCGCCGCCAATTCTTTTTCATGTAAGTCAGACGCTTACTGCGCATCGTTGAATCGTCAGATCTGCGCTCAGGTCGCCAACACTTGCGGGCCATGTATTACAGGGTACTTAGGCACCGAGGGCTATGCCAATACTTTATGCGTTGCAGATCCATCAGCCAGACCTGATGCTACTCAAGTGAGACTGCATACACATATAGAGTCGCACGGTGATGATCGTGTGCACATCTCGGGTGGCTCATTCGGTATCCTTGGCGACAGCTGCAGATTAAACTCCCAGTGTATATCAAACATCTGTTCTAACCAGACCTGTACAGAAGGAGTGAAAACCTGCCCGAACAATTGCAACGGACGAGGAATATGCAAAATGTTCGATATAAACGGGAACAAAGTACTAAACTCGAACCAAGTTTGTTATTTAGATAACGCGTTTTGCTATGGAATGTGTTCGTGTTTCCCCGGATCTTACGGATTGGATTGCTCTATTTCCTCTTCTGTTGCCGACGCTCAACTACTTATTCGAGATGCTATGTGTTTCTCCACTTTCAAGCTTGTTGAGTTACAAGATCTAGATCCAAATGTAGCGTACAGCAGGTCTGTTGCCCTTCAATCTTTACTGTTGGATATAAATATTTTAAAATTTACTTCACTGGCGAATTGCTCCCTCGCGATGATCGAATCGATATTATTGGGACCCCACCTCTATCAGAGTGTTCGGAACACAGAACTTGCCATGAATGTGCTATCTAGTATACTAGGCGGGTTTAGTTCACTCCCCTTTCCATTGGTTTACAAAGTTCTGAAAACAGTTGAAACTCTTTCTTTGTCTCATGCTAATGGGTTGTCGATTGGAGATAGCATTCAGACAACATTCTTGACATCTCACGTTCGAATGCGCAGTGTGAGAATGCAAGTTTCTGCTGCATCCAATAGAGTTATCGCAGGTCCACTCACTGGTCTTGAGACAATTTACAATAAACCTGTGACCTCGTTTACAATCTACGGGATGGAGGGGCTCGATGCGTCTGATATCCTTGCGATTTCATACGTCCAGTACAATACGAACTACTTAGTCGATGTGCGGGCCTCGCTTTCGTACGTATTTCAACTGCTTGTGCACTGCTCTTCGCACTCGCCGATAAAGAATATTGGGGCAAAGCTTACAGTCCAGAATATAAATCCAGTAAATTATACCGCTAGTAGCAGTCCCCAGCACAGTGGTTCGTTCCGATGCGATCCTACTGGTGTGGCGTATAATGTATCGATACCATGTAAATCGAAGGATGGAGCTCCGGTCTTCGCATCTTGTCCTGGGTTAGAGGGATTATATAACTATTCGTGTTGGTATATCGCATCGTTTCCGCAGTGTATACTGGGAGTCGGCGAAAATCTGTTCAATGATACGGCCTGTCGGACGACCTCTTTCAGTTCTGATTCTACTGAGTGTACTTGTCGTCATTCCATTTCTAATACGAACTCGAGTTTCCATGTCATGACTGAGGTTCGATACGTCGAAGTTCCGTACACTTACCACTTCACGGCCAAACTCTTTAGCCCGCCTGCAATCGAAGATACCTCGTTTACCTATGCAGTTGGTTGTGTTTTTGCAATCGCTCTTTTAGGAGTGCTTTATTTGTCCAATTATGAGCGTAATACCTATAAATCTTCTATGAAGTCTAAGGAACACATAGCAACGGATCCTGAATCATTTTTTCGTATCGCTATTCCGAAGTTTATTTCATCTGAGTCTTGGTACCATCGTGTATTTCTGAAACTTACTCAGCAGAATTCCTTATTGATGGCGTTTACCCGTGTAGAACACGATCCTCTGGATTTCTTTGAATTTCGGCAGTTGGCAGGTTATTGCGTTTTTTCGTGTGACATCACAACCATACTGTTGCTTTCAGCTGTAATATTCCGATTCTTGTACGCTGATGACGGATATTGCCAAGGGCTCACTGAAGTAAATCAATGTCTCGACTATGAAAATTTGTCATTCTTATACCATCCTTGTCATTGGAATGATAGAGACGCATACTGCTACTTCGACATTTCATCATTCGATGGGCGCACAGCACTATTATTACTGATATTCACGAGTCTTTGTTTGCTCTTCTTCAGAATCATTTCCAGAAAATTGGCAGAATACTTTGTGATTATCGTCAACACCAGGCTCCGCAGCGTTGCACTTAAAAATGGCAATTTTTCATCGAAATCCCTGGATCTGCGGCGAAACAAAAATATATTTAGCAGTATGTCGCCCTTTCTTCAGACTTGTTTGCTTAATGTTTCCAAGACACAATTGTTCAAAACAACTCTTTTGTTAGCAGCTAGATTAAATATATCTCAACTAAAGATCGACTTCCTATCAGTAGATGAGGAAATCGAACAGATGTGGAAGAGGATGGATATTTTGAAGATTCGTGAGGAAATCAAAAAGATAAATGAGCTGAAACAGCAGAATGCTATTTTACGGAGTGAAAATCCTGATCGTTTCAAAGCGAAGTGCCAAAAGGTCGCACAATATATTGTTCAAAACTATCCTGGGGTTCTTGTGAAGCTCCTACTAGATGACGAGTACCGCCTCGACATGAACGAAGCTGTAAAGATACCTCAACCTCGACCCTTCAGCAAATCTGCACAGTCAGATCCGTTTATTAAACACTCATACGTTGGAAACTATAGAATTGCAAGTCAAGTCATTCAATACGTGAGAGAAACTGGAAATGATTATGTTCAGAAACGGTATTTGAAGGCCGCTCGTGAAGCTGCAAATGTATTATACAACAACTCAAATCATTTATCATTACCGCATAAAGAATACTATCTACTCAGAAGTTTTTGTGTGTATTCCTCTTCTTGGCCGGTTGCATTAAAGTATTGTAGAGAGCAAATCTTGGAACCATGTGAGAGACAGTGCAAGAAAATATCATTTGGGTTCACAGTTTTGTACTCTTTTTCATCCGTTTTGCTGTTTATTTATCCTCTTGGCGCCAGCTTCTTGGCATTCTATCTGGGCAGCGATATCGGTAGTAAATCGGCAATTTATCTGTTGCTCTTCTTTTTGGTTGAAGTTGTTCTTGAATTTGGAATATTTCAAGTTATTCCAGCTATTAGATGTACTATTTTTAACGACATTTTTTTACGTCCTGAAATGCTCGGCTTCCTGCAACTAGTTCAGGCTCGTACTAAAATTGTCTTGACGCGAAAAATTGGGATCATCGATCATTATAACTCACTTATTCAACATTTTAATCCAGCGTGTCGTGCTGCGAGGTTAACTCCCATGATCGGCGTTTCGAGGCTTTTGATGTCCTTATCTGACTTTGATTTGCCGTACAAAACGCGTTTCAGCTCGACCTTGGAGTTTATGATGAAAGCGATATTGCTATTGCCTCCAGTTTTTAACGATTTAATATTTTTAGCAGCTCTTTACGGTACAGCAATGGGTTTATATTACGTGGCTCCTTACGAGTTTGCGTTAATATTCTTAGTTTTTGCTATTCCTGGAGCCGTCGTGATCTATATAGGATCTAATGAAAGTTATCCTAAGGATGACACGACAGTTTCAGAACCTGAAAAGTCCGACCTCGATGAGGATGACGACGATGATGAAGATGCGTTTGTAGATCTCGAAATTGTGCAGAAGCCTTCACCTTCTACT
>Ga0364916_10123_pt1 | contig 20899 bp, 17 predicted proteins | sample SorcelJu500001C4_2_FD_206964 | JGI IMG/M metagenome (GOLD analysis project Ga0364916, IMG submission 206964) | Enriched cells from Trout Bog Lake Hypolimnion, Wisconsin, USA - BchlTB.June20.5000.01.C4 | ecosystem: Environmental > Aquatic > Freshwater > Lake > Hypolimnion/Profundal zone | place...
CTATCGGACACGATTCAACACCTCCTGGTTTCACCTGCTACATCGATGATGAAACCTGTATAGCTATGTGTGCATGTCATGGTGGGTTTTACGGCGAGAGTTGTCAGTACACTGAAAGCGAGTTTGCATCTATCCAAAACGTTAAACTATCTATCGTGAAAAGTGTTGTTAAAATATCTCAACTTGAAGATGTTACCTCAAACTCTGTGCAGTGGTGGCTGACAAGTCTCTACGCAACACTTTTTACTCCTGATGATGTATCGGTAATTACTGCTGAGTTCTTCGTTTCGTATTTTGATATGCTCATTGAATCTGCAAAGTCTTGCACTCTCAGTCCTACAGATCTTCAACCACTGCAGCACGTAATCGATAACATCGCCGGTCAAATTACCAATTCGCTACTTTTTGAGCTATGTGACTCTTATATTGAGCTCGTTTCTAATATATTACCAACGGGAATGATTTACCAGCTTACATCCGGACGATTACGAGCATCTGTGCTTCCTTTCACCACTGTGACTCCTTCAGTTTCATTAAACCTTCCCATGAACAGCTTAGAAGCTATTAGTCCGGATATATTTCGTCGTGGAGTTAAGCTTGGAATTAACCAGTCTTATCTAACAAGCCTTGGACAAGTATATTCCCTCTCTGTTTTGACAGTAGATTCCGTTTTGACTCAAAACAAAGGATTCGACACTGCAGTTTTGCGAGCCTCAACGAATGCCCCGCAACAGTTGATCGAATCATTTGACGTTCTGGTTACAAATAAATGGGCTGTTGACTACAACATTTTTCAGACTTATCAGTCCTCTTGGGGTTACACCTATAGAAGTACGTGTATCGCAAATGATACCCGCAAGATAAGTCAAATATGCCCTGGTTCGAATGTCCTCGTCGATCATTCTTGTAACGGGAGTTATGGAGAGCTTACAACAGTTTGTCCCGAGTACAACATCTCACTTAGCCCAATGTGCAATATTTTTAAGAGTTTCGACAATCCTGAAATTTCAAACTGTATTGTAAAATCATTTTCGACTTATCAAACATTATGCAGCTGTCCGAAATCTCTCTTATCGATTCCCAAGCAAAATCACACTATAACATCCACAAATTTAATCGGGATGACGCACATGAAATCGATTCCAGATAATTTTTCTACAATGTGGCTTCCCCTAGCTCCTGATACAACAAGCGATGGAGTTTATACTCTTATCTGTGTGTCCTTACTTGTTATAGTCTCAGTTGGAGTTATTATTCGAGAAATTTACGTCGAAATAGGTTCTGAAAGCAACGATGTTCGAAGTACAAAAATTTCTCCCTCAGAAAAGTTATTTACCGATAGTTTTATTCCTGTGATTTGGAGCTCAGAGAGTATCGTTGAAAATGTAAACTCTGTCACTAGAGAAAATCCTTCTTTGGGTTGTACGACAAAAATTCCAGGAATTGGAGGGCTGTTAATAAACACTACAAACGAGGATGAACTAGCGGGTAATTCACTTTCAATATTGCTGTAAGTTAACGTAAAGACGTAGCTCGTCTGACCTACTAGAATGCCAGGTAAAAGAACCAAATTTGAAACAAAGGATTGCCATGAAAATCTATTCGATGTAAACTCTGTTTGAGGTGAACTCCCAACAGAGTAACATTGCGATACTTCGAGCCACTCTTTCCTTATTTACAGTATTTCTTTTCGTTTCTATCATTTACTCACTCGCTGAGCCCAAAGATTCCGTTTGCTTTCAAATCAAATACGAAAATATTTGCATGAGTCAGATCAGTATACTAACACCACATGAAAATAGATGTCACTGGAATGGACGTTTCTGTGACATACGATCTCCTTTAGATGGCATAGTCGGTGTTATCGTTGTAGCACTTATCGCTTCGGCTATTTCAGCTCCTATAAATGAATCTATCGGCTTGTTATTACACGATGCAGTATTTAAAGTGACCAGGAATGAATGTATGGCTAGTAAAGACCAGGATATTTTTCATAATCTTTGGCACTGGGTAGATTCGTTTTATAAGGAAAGTAGGGTATTGTCGCAACTTAAAAAGAAAACAAACACTCATGTTTATAATTTTTCTTTGGCATTATTCAAGCATCGCTTACGTTTACGAACAGAAGTTGATATAAAAAGGTTCAATAAATGTTGGAATCTTGAAAACTCTGATGATGTCGAATTCAAAGTTGATGGCCTATATACTTCCAAAAATATTTTATCTAATATGCAAAATGTTAATAAAAGGTTATGGCGATATCTCGATAGCGATGGAGTTTCTGGAAAAGAATCGTACGATGTCGACAAAGAGCTGTGTTGTATGTTTATTGAAGACTTACTTCCAGATAAATTTTCTGTTATTTTTCGTGAGAAGATTGATAAAGAGTTCCCGCCTTTTAAGACCGTATCACGATACACTAGACTGTTTTCTCTCTTCGGGATCCTTCTATACTCCATTGGTGGCATAGTTTATCTATACTACTTCGCTTTTCATAGGAAAGAGACAGTGGAGAAGTTGTGGTTCTGGTCTTGTATGTTTTGGTTTGCTCTAGACTTTCTCGTTCTAGCGCCTTTGAACATAATGATTTCTGATATTGCTCTGCCGATGATTGCCCAAGGTCATATCGATGAAGCGAGAAATATATTCTCAACGGTTACTTCAGCCGAATACACAAATACATATCATGTTGCTTGTGAATATTTTAATTCTCTCGAATATATGCTTGCATCAGTTCGAGTAGCTCTTACTACTTGCAATAGGACAGATATTTCTCGGCGATTATCAAAACTAAAATCTGTGTATCCCATGTCTGTTTATTTTCATAGTATATATGGATCTCTGCATCGTCAGTATATGTCGCTCGAAGATGGTTTTCTTTTTATACTAAATGATATTCCCGCTTTCTACAGAATTATGTCGATAGACTATTCTGTAATTATGGTTACATACAGCCTTTTATGGGTTGAGCGATATCCGTTTGTCGTACTTTTCCCGGTCTTATTGCTGTCGTATATAGCCTATAAGATGCTAAAGAATGGTAAGAATCGCGGGGTAGTTCCTGTCGACGATCCTCCTAATTTATCAGTTGTGCGCAGTGATACAACCCTTTCTATTAAACCCCCCGTTGGTATTATAAACGAAATTATAGCTGATAATTCACCTGAAGATCAGGCTGAATTCGAAGAGCGCTGGAGGGAGCCTTTAGATGTGCCTGATTTTGACCTTTGGGTCGACGAGCCTTTTGATCCGGACGGTATTTCTTATGCATTTTCTGATGGTGATAGACCGGCCACTAGTGGGCGGCCTAGTACAAAAGGTACTACGTACTCTCGTGCACGTACAGCGGAGAGCACGTCAAGGAGTAAGCAGACGGTGTTACCCCCAGGCTCTAGACTTGCAGAAATTATAGACCCTTCGATATCGCTCTCTGTAAGATACACTATGGATTTGATCGACGACATTCTTGCAGACGATGTAACTGATCGAGAACAAAAAAGACCGTCTACGACTGGTTTTCTATCTCGAAGGTCGCGTGTGGGTTCATCCGGATTAAATGCAACTGAAGTTAATGAAAAAATACGACATTTTATAGCTCATGAGGCTGCAAATGATAGCGAGGAAAAGTATAATGATGCGAGTTTTTCTGTATATGATAAAAGCAGTGAAATTGATGAAGGCGAGGTAGAATACGATGACTACGAGCACGATCGACATAGTGACGGCGATGAAGAAGTAGACGATGATGACGAAGAGTCGGAATATGACAGTGTTAAATATGGTGGAGAAAATTATGACGACCATCAAGAAGAAGAAGGGGAATTCGTACGTGTCAACGACGAAGATGTTAAAGAAGACTATGAAGATAACTATTTAAGTGAAGTCATAGACAATGATATCAATTTTTCACCAATAAATTCTGACGATGATAATGACGAGGAATCATGAGACTGCGAGGATTGAAGAAAGGCATAATTATACTATCGATAACATTAGTATACATAGCTATACAATAAAGTACTTAGTATTAGTACTAGAAGATAATTCTAGAAAAAAATACTGGATACGATACTAGATACTAGATATATACTAGGCGTTACTACATAGAAGTACTGTAGTACGTAGCTAGTACGCTAGCTACCATTATCAATTATACAGAATACAGATAAGTAGCTTCTGTGGTAGTGACAGTAGTAAAGTATGCACCTACTACTTTACTTAGCATTCTTATGCATGTACTTCTACTACTTTACATAAATAATATCATAATATCTGGTATCGCTATAGCTAAATACTTCTTACTAAGAATACTTGCTTCTATTCTTTTAATTACTAGTAGTACTAGTATGTAGTACTGGCTGCCTATTACTATGATTGTACAGTATAGTAATATTATACTATGCATACACATGCTAAGAACGTAGATAGAAGTACCATTCGTCAACGTGCTCCTTCTTTGTCTTCGCCATTACCGATACTGAGCTTCCTCTTACTTTGATTTGAAACGCGTTCTTTTTCCCTCTTGCTGCCTCCACTGCTATTGTAATGGGCGGTTTGCAATGGCAACATCAAGTCGAAGCATCCCGTCCCAACAGACGGCGACCGACCTAAAACAATACGAGCGCTTGGAGACTCAAGATTATCAATCCGACCCTGGAAATGCAAATTAAAAATATAAACAGCTATGCAAAAGAGCGTAGTAAAATAAGATACCTCTTGTGCAGCAGTGGTAAGAAAGGAGCAAGTAGTCTCAAAACTCATTTGAAGAAATGGCGACGGACATTCCGACATGCCTGTTCGGTTCATTGCGACATAAGATCCTGAGCGGGTCATGAAGTCTGCGATAAGGCTTAAATGGCGTGGATTGACATCGATACCGTACGCACCAAAGACATTATTAATTTCCATAACAATATTTCTTCTAGCGGCTTCAACACCATAAGTATCCAAAATTTTCCAAATATCATTAGAACGCAGATTATTTGCATCGATGCAATCGTTTTGCATGTCCCAAATGGCTTCAAAATTCACACCTTCAGTTTGCACACCGATTCTCTCTTCGCCATTAATATCACATTTCATGACATACGCATTTGCGATATATGGGGTCTCTCGTATTGTAGTTTTTGTAGCTGCAAGTTCTGCTAGCTGAACCATAAGAAGTCGTCTTGATGACGCAGGGAAAGATAGACTAAATTCAATAAAATTGTGTTCTGCAGAGGATCTGACATCGCTTGTCTTTGAGATGGGCTGCACATACGACGAAGATTTTTGAGATTTTCCAGGACGGATGATTTCCTCAGACTCAACAAGTTCATCGTGTGATTCATCGGAGGCGTATCCGTCTCCATCTATGTCCCCTTCAACACTCACGCCATCATCCTCTTCATAACCAGAAGATTCTTTCTTGGCTCCAAAGCGCAGAGTTCCCTGATCTTCATCATCTTCATTCGCTTCCTCATCTTCCTCGTCTTCACTTTCGTCGGCATCTTTGCGCTGCTTTGATTTCGTCTTTCCAGTTTCATCAGCTACCGACCCATCGTGCTCAACAATATCCCCATCGTCCGGAGGTAGGTCTGTATCGCTTCGTCTTCCTCTTGTTGGTGCACGGAATTGATCTACATGGTCTTGCCTTCCTGCATTCACAGACTCTCCAGCTCGGCGCTGTTCAAGCTGAATTAAATGACGCAATTTTTTAATTAATGGAGCTTGACTTGCTTTGCTCTTTTCGTCAAATACAGGCTCGACTATTTTTCGTATAGTTGAAAATGTTACTCCAAACGTCGACTTAATCCTTTTCAAATTTTCAAAATTGAATCGAATTGTGTAAATTCTCTCCCACGAACCGCCTGTATTTTTAATTAAATTTTCGCGCACTTCAACTCCGCCTTTGTGGCTCAGAAGGTTTGAGAGTGGTAGTTGCGATAGTTTTCTTGAAAGAACTGTAGCAGCATTACTATCCGCTGACTTATGCAATGGTATATACATAGTTGGTGTTTTCAAAGTTCTCGATGCTGTCATTATTATTTCACGCAGACGAGGGATTCCCAAGGTAACATTAGCTCCACCGTGGCCTGCAAGATGAAAAGTATTGAGTGTCATCTGAGTCGAGGGCTCACCGACACTTTGCGCAGCAACACAACCTACTGCCTCCCCTGGGCAAGCTAGAGATCGCATATACTTTAGCCAAACTAACATTTCAAAAGAGTCTTCAGTCAATCTCATATCATCTGTCTGTTCGGTAATTAGTTTGTCTGGATTTTGCCTCAAGTAACCTTGAATTGCAGTCTGGATTTTTTCACTGCATGAACCCAAGCTTAAAAAGAGGATTGTAGAAGAAAATTATACTTGAAAAGAACAGGAAAAAATTAATATAGATAAAAGTTATAATCTTACTTTTTATCGATGCGCAATACACTCATCGCCGGATCTAGTAAGCCAGACCGGACGATTTGGATACGGCAGGACGCGTTCACAATACTTTCAGGAGCTCTTTTGCGTCCTCGACCTTCTACAGCTTGTATATACACAGGTACGCGTTTAAACTTAGTTCCATCGGCCAACTTCAGATCATATTTGGCTGAACACAAAGGATAATATTAAACACAGTCAAAGATTTTTTTTAGACTGATAGTAATTGTATATCTCACCGCTCTCAGACGACGACTCCGCGCTGCGAATTTTTACTACCTCTGCGTGCACCCATTTGTTCGTCAAATTTGATCTACTCCAACCAAGTGTAGCATCCTTCATGCGTCGGACAAAAACTAATGAATTTTTCTTAGGTTGCTCTTCTCCAATATCCCGCAGTCTATCCAGAGCTTCGTGATGTTCTTTCGCGGTATTCAGGTCCATTCCTTGCTGCAAGAAGAAATCACTCACAGAAAATTTGTGAACGTATGCATGATGGTTTCGAGCAATAAAACTCATTTGTTCCCTTTTTCCTGCTAGAAGATTAGCGGACATGGGATCGAGACCATCTTCACCATAAAAAAATTGAATTACATTTCCACCGCTGTCGCGAACTGTCATATCATAATGAACTCGAAGTTCTTCCAAATGCTTTACAAGGCATCTCTGGAGATAACCAGATCTGCAAAAGTTAAACTTTTAGATACTTATTTTATCATCTTTAAGTCGAAAAGTAGATTCAATACCTAGAAGTCTTTACGGCCGTGTCAACAAGTCCCTCGCGGCCGGCCATACAATGAAAGTAGTATTCTTGAGGCTTCACGCCGGTCAAAAATCGGTCACGAACGAATCCGCCAGCTCTCGCAGAACTGTCATAGGCTCGAAACGAGGGAAGAGACTTTCCAGAAATCATTAAAGGTACGCGCTGTCCCTCCAATGCTTGTTGGCCAAGAAAACAACTGATTTGCGACTGGTTTACAGCAGAGCCTTTAGCGCCAGTCAAAACCATCATAGAAAAATTATTTCGTGGAAACGCAGTGGCTAGACCGTTTGGAAGGCATACTTTAATAACGTCACTTGCAGATTTGTTAACTACCGACTGCATAGCTCCATCAATTTTGATCTTCCCTAATTTGCGATCAGAGTTTAACAAGCGAGCCATAGATTCTTCACTTGATGCAATATCTTCGGCGGTCAATTGTGAGGCTTGAGACGCTGGATCAGAAGTTCCTTTTCCTACAAAAAATGACCGGAGTCCCATAGCGGCATCTGACTCCACTTTGTCTAAAAGCTTGCTGCGTTCTATATCAGCCGATGATGTCAACACAAGGTCTTCAATTCCACAAGTGTGACCAGCTTGTTGAAGATAATACGTAAACAAACGACCAAAGGCGGTCAGTAATCTGCCTGCTAACTCAGCTCCATACAGCTCATAAACAGCGTGTACGATTCCCAATGACGAATTTCCTATTGCAGCTTTGTCCATCACTCCGGTAAGCAATTCACCATAACGAAATGTGACGACGTGCTCCTCCTCTTTATCTCCAAAAGCGTAGTTGGGCGTTCTGGTCTTTCCGTCGAGATGTAAGGGTGGAAGTGGAGGCCTAAGAATGTTAACATGATTATCGATATTTTATGGTCAAGGATAATTTTTGGAAATCATTACAGACAGACTTACCGACACATATGATATATTAAAGCAGATATGACTTGCTTTCCAGTCCAACGCTGCACTGGTTTCAAAATTGCAGGGACCGGTAAGACGATTCTATCAAGAGATGTCACAACTTCAGTTCCTGGAAGGCCGCTCAAAGCTATATAAAGAAGCTGTTGGAACTGATCTCGACTAAGAAAAGTTCCTTTACAAGTCTAACAACGTGTAATACAAATTAGAACTCTTTTTAAAGAACTTAAAATGCTCGAAAACTAAAATTATCATACCAGTTTTACTCCACTTGCAACGTGGTCCTGAATTAGTCCGCGTAAAGGGTTTCCACTAGTTGGTACGATATATTGATTATCGGTATTGCATATATAGTAGGCTTCTGCGCGAGCTAGTTCGTCCTATTCACGACAAGAAAAATTGTATATTATGCAATTAAATGATAAGATTTAATGATGTTAAAATTCACGTATTCAGTCAAAATATTCACAAAAAAGTCCATCATATCAAAGTGAAGGTGAGTATAAATCATCAGTTTAGGCCATGAATGGCTCAGAGTGGTGCATGAAAACTCTAATATCATCGGACAAAATATAAAAAATATACGCCTCGATAAGATTTATTACCTGCACAAAGTGGCAGTTCATCTCGTCTCCATCGAAATCAGCATTGTATGAATTACAGTTTGCATAATTTAAGCGCAGAGTTTGTTCCTTGACATGCTCCAAAACCCTAGCTTTGTGAGCCATAATACTAGGCTTGTGCAATGATGGTTGCCTATTTACAAGTAAAACATCACCGCTGAGTAAATGGCGATATACTTTCACCCCTACAAAAAATAAACTGAAATTAAGTTTGAACACTTAAATACATTTATCAAAATTATTCTGTATACCAGGATTGGATAATAGCAGTTTCGCTTTCCCTGCGCGCTCTTGTGGAGACATATTAGCCTAATTCGAATATGACGATTAGAAGAACTTTTAATTTTGAAAATGAAAAACATTTTAGATTACCAAACTTATCAATTTTCCGTCAGGCATTTCAATTTGATTTGCGCCTTTTAAAGTACAAGATACATTAGTCGACATTTTAAATATGATACAAGGTTTTTGAGTACACAGAAAACAATCCTCATAGTGTTCAAATAGGGCTCAACAAATTGAGTTTCAGTATTAGCATGGTAAATGTTTTCACAGGATTGCATAATTCAAAAAGTGGGGGGAAATAAGGGAAAAAGAAAAAAAATGAAGCTCTGATTTCGACTTAGCGCTCAGTACCACAGGAAGGTCCTCAGTTTATTTCGGAAGTTAGAAAAGTTATGAAGATTTTCGTCATCACACTTTTGCCGAACCATCGCTATAATATGCGTGCAGCAAACACAAAATACCAAAGCATACTGTGTCGTAAGCGTACATGTTGAGTTCAAAAAATATGTTACCTGGATATTCGTTAGGACCACGTTCGACGAGCTCGCGCATAAATTTAACATTCCACGAGCATACGGGTGTGGGATAGTGTAAAACTTTCGCGAATTTCACCGGAATTCCTACCTCATTAGTTCCAATATAAGGGTCTGGTGAAATAACGGATCGACAGCAATAATTTACACGTTTCCCCATCATATTTTTTCTAAAAAGCCCTTCTTTTCTCTCAAGAATTTGCTTAATTCCTGGTGGTACTCCTTGCGATCCAAGTGGGTTTGGGTCCTTTCCGGAATCCATGTAACAGTTCACAGCATTCTGTAGTGTAATCCAAGATGTTACTCGTTTAGAAAGAGACTCTTCCCCATTTACTTTTTGTTCGCTGTCATTTTCAAAAACAAACTTTGCGATTGATTCATTAGTGGATAAAATAATAGACAAATGATGATTTTGAGCATGCTCCGTAGTTGCATCACCGAGCTTTGAGCGTGGTCGAAAACGAGTCGGTGGAACCAGAATCGCCTGCATAAAAAATATTCTCCAATTTTCCAGTGATTTAGATGAAGATAAAGCCCTACTCCATATCATATTTAAAATATCTGGACTCCTACTCCACAATAATTCGATTTGAGCTTGCACTTCAAGGGGAACTAAGTACTTATCTGACTCTGTCATCTGCTCGTCTTGAATTTCGTCTAAAAATTAATTGCTGGTAAATAACTGTGCAAGTACATCTGTAGATAACACAGTAGTAATGTAGTTTCAATCACCTAAGTCGATGTCATCGTCTGAATTCATAATGTCGTCATCTTTGTCTCCCCCTTTCGCCTCCAGAGCCGATTTATACCTATTAGTACGATGCACAGTTGAGACGATTCAAGTACTACGGTAATATACATTTAAACCGTACTTAAACTTTCTCGCATCCATAGACTTCTGTATTCTTGCAGCTAACGGTCGCATAAATATTTTAGAGTACCCATCTTTCCTAATGGACGGGCTGGTGGCATCGCAGTTTCCGCATTTCCGTACAGCGGCAGCAGTTTTATAGAACTCATCTATCACTTCCTGTTGCCTACTGCGAGTAAATGGGTCTATAGATGGTCGACTAGGATGTCTCCTAAAAGACTCATATCTCTCTTCGTACATTCTGAGCTTGGCATCAACATCAGCCTGATTACTCACGAATAAGTTGTCGTTTTCATTTTCGCCCTCTTTTTCTTTGTATATCACAGGCGACTGCACGAGATCAATTAGCTCTCTCGCCTTATCCGCTTCACCCATTTCTAACAGTTTTAATCTCAGTACAAAGTGACGCACAGACTCTTTACTCATACGAAACTGGTGGCAATATGCACACTTCGACCGTAAGAGGGCGTACATGGAGTGAAAATGCATCGGGTGATACACCTAATTTGTAGGTAAGTATATATATTATTTTAGGAATTAAAAATAAAAAAGAATGACAAAAATGAATAATAATAGGAAATGTAAATCTAATGAACTAATTGCAAGTTAATGGATGTAGCGAGGTCATCAGCATGTCGGGACCATTTGTCGTCAGTGAAAATCTCAGGCGAAAGATGGTGTAAAAAGTCAATCATCATTGACCTCGCTCTTACAATATCAAAAGAATGCAAAATATTAGCCAAAAATAAAGTGAAATTACCGGCACACAGAGATCGATGTGTCCCAGATGTCCAGGGCAGTTTACGTATGTAAGTCCGCAGGTAACGCAAGGACCGCTTCGTTGGTCAGTTGGACCAAAGCGCGGATCCTCCAATCCCCTAATCGCGGACAGAAAAATTAGTCCATGGAAGAAAAAGGGAATTTTGACATCCTTACCCGTGCAATGGGTTTCCTAGCGGGTCGAGTGCTACAGGCGACGTAACCTTGCACACGCTGAGGGCCCTAATGTCGTCGTCCGTGTAGAGACTAAAAGATGACTCGATGATATCAGACCTAACCACTGGTGGTGCATGCGACATTTTGTTGGCAGTGGAAATCGGAAACTATTGATAGGCGTATTGTGATATCCATAAAATGCATCTCGATACTTCACTACTCCAAAAGCATATAAACCATCATATCATATAGAGAAAAAATGAATGGTTGGTCGTCGCGTCGTCGTCGCTCGGCTGCTGGCTCTGTTGTGTAAAATAAAGTAAGGACCTACTATTATAGGGCCCTACTCTGTAGGTGTGCTAAAAGTCGGTGTGCGGCTCTATCTGCTCTGCTGCTGCTGTGTCTCTGTACGTCCATAAAACGTTCGTTGAAATATATGTACGACTTCTGTAGCATCATGCTTTTTGTTTTTGTTGTCTTGTTGTATATTATACCATATAGCAGCGCAGTCAGTCTAAGAAGTCCTAGAAGTATGATTGTTATTTTTAAAAAATTTAACAAACAAAGTAGTGCAAAGTACTCCTACTACTTCTATCTCCTATACTAGTTATATTATTTTTTAATATTACTAGTATTCTATTGCTTAGATAGAAGCAATTGATCCATTATTAACTTTTTAATAGTTAGACAGAAGTATCTAGTATCTATAAGTAATATTGCTTACACTTACACAGAGCAGGATGTAATGTTAATTAATATTAATATTAATTAGTGCGTGGTGCGTGTTATTAATAATAGCATCTCATAATAATAATAGGATATGATAACAATGAAAAATTGCAAGTTATTAGTGAGCGAATCAGCATTGAGTTGCTGCGATATACTGCCTACTAGAAGTACTCCTAACTAATTGTTCACTAAGCGAACAGAACAATTATTCGTTCTTAGAATAGTACAAGCACAATTAATTACAACTTACGGTCTAATTTGCAGCTACTTCTAGCTACTAAATAGCACCTAGTACTACTAGAACTAGTAAGACGAGAAAGCGACTGCACGTACATTGCCAGACTGATCGAACTCGCTAATCTTCAACTTCAAAGCTTTGTAATGCTCGATATTCTCATCGATTTGATGTAATAAATGCGATAGCGAGGGATACAAAGCTACCATAGCTTCAAAAAGAGGTCTAGCTGTTCTTTGTATAAAACCGATCTCATTATCAATTGCTATATCTATACCTTTTTGCTCCATCCAAGAAGATATAGGGAGACCCATCGAGCGCTCTTTGTCAACTTGGCTCTGGAACTCATCAGATAACAAACCAGACCATTTTCTAGCAGCATTGAAGTTTCGGGCTGGATTTAATAGGTCAGCAGTATGTAAGAATGCTCGGCACAAGAATATTTGATCTTCAATCGTCTCTAAGCGAAGTCCAGTTCGCTTCTTCTGAATGATCTCGGCTACAAGACGGTCGTGACTAGCCATGTCAGTAGCCAGAATCGTTTCTGTTAATGCAAAGAAGTATATAACAGAAAGAAATTAAGAAATTATCAATAGTGATTATCTTGACCACAGCATACCTTTCAGAATCTTTTCGAACATTAGTCTCTTATCTGTTTCAATAAATGCAAGAAAGTTGCAACTGAGTCTCGAAAGTAAATCGAATGTTAAAGAAATATGATAATTTTCCAATATAGACTTATTATCATAAAGTTTTGCTATTTCTGAGTTGCGCTTGATTTCGAAATCATTGGTATTTCCTGGGTGCCCAATATCGTGCACTAGAGCAGCAACTAACAAAGTGAACTGAACAAACAGTGGCAAAGCACATGCACCCGACAAGCGGAGCCCCTTGTAATGATCCCCTGATGCCATAGTTATTAATTTAAAAGTCGCATGGAGAACCGCGATAGCATGGCGAAAGTTATGAAATCTGTTATTTTTATATTCTTTCGCGACTGCATCTATAAAAGTGTGCAAGGTGTGGAAATTATTTCCTAGTAGATCAGAAGCCCCTACAGAATGATGAGCAGCAATTAGTCAGAAAAACAATTTTTAACAATAATTCTGTAAAAAGTTCGAAACGAATTTAATACCGTTTGAAATGAAGATCAGTTCCGCAATATCACAGAGAACGCCAATGTCAGATATAGATGTAACATCGAAATCCCAGTCGAATATTCTTTTCGAACTGAGAAAGGTAGAGCGGACTAACGTATATTGAGATTTTTCGTCCTCCGAATTAAACGCAGTCTCGACTCCTAGGTAGTCGTACTTTTTTGCATTATCGCTTGGAACAACGGCGGGAATCACCTGTGCAAAATACAGGCGTATAAAGTCATACTATTAATTTATAATGCTAAATGTGCGATTTTAAATTCATCAAACCTCGATACATAAGTTTTCTTCGTAAGAAACATCGAGAAACCACGTTTTCATTCTCCCTTTACCCTTCACAAAAGTCTCAGATCTCGATATCAATTCCTCTCCATCAAGCACTTCAGCTGCATGGCGTGGATCAAGTGTGTCATGGATTACAGATAATTGTTATATCAGAGTAAGTGCTTCTATACTATTACTATTACTAGTGCTACCTGTCAATTGGCTCATATGTATCCGCATAGGTTCACCGTTACTTTCCATTCGAGCTGCCGTATTGACTGTGTCACCAAACAGGCAGTATCTAGGCATCACTTTACCGATTATACCAGCAACACAAGGACCCGAGTGCACTCCTACACGAACTTCAACTTTGAAGCCGGCAGGTAAGAAATTCGGATGGAAATTCTTTACTGATAATAGTAAATCCTTTGCAAAATTTATCATCCTTTTCGCAGCAATATGAGCATCTTCAGCTACGGGGCAACCCGTAGAACACATGTAACTGTCTCCAATAGTCTCGACTTTATATACCCCATGCTTTTTAGCTAGCATATCAAATGTGATGTAAAGTTCATCTAATAGAGAGACTACTTGGATCGGAGTTATCATAGAAGCAAGTAGAGTGTAATCAACGATGTCTGCAAATAGAATAGTAACAAATTCGAACTGCTCAGCGAACAGGGAAGTCTCAGTTTGAAGATGTTTTATTGCGTTCTCTGGGAGCATTGACTTTAATACACTGGAATGCTTTTCCTTTAGACAAAGAATGCGTAGATGACCCAAAGAGAAAATTAGTGTGGACACAACAACAAATATAATACACGGCGTCTCCCATGCTGGAACCCAGCCACTTTCAGGAGAAAGTTCCAGCTGCCACTTTATGTTGTCATAGGTTATCTCGACGACAACGGGATCCGAATTAAGTTCACCATTCGAATAAATAATTAAGCCGCCCATGTCAGAGTTGTAATCTTCAAGGCTTAAGTCTTGAACACGAAGTCGATAAGAATACCCGTTCAATATATGATACCCATTGAAGGTGCCGTCCTTCAACGAATCCAATTTTATAAGAGAACCAGCCATTCCAAAATATTTCATCCTGTTTTCACCGTCCCAACAGAAAGATTCCTCGCAGTCTGGATTTGACACTCCACAGTCCATTAAATCGGTGTCAAAGGTAGCTGAAGGAAGCCACAAAGGATGGAGGGCAAAAATACCAAATATCCCATCAACGTCAAAAGGCCCAGAGAAAAAAGTTCTTTTCTTTCTTATTTGAATTAGCTCTTTCTCTCTATCTATAGGATAACAAGTTTGATTTGGAGTCAGCAGGTTGCAACCAATTAGCAAACTCTCATTAGGGAATGAAGGATATACATAAGACCCATTCACTGCGACAATGTCATATATATCTAGCTCCACACGATTAATATTCGGATAAAACGATAATATTGAGGTCGAAAAATTGACAAATGTAGACTGCAGTTCATGACAGCTTTTTGTCGCCACTATATGAGCCGTGAGCGCATTGACTCCACTTTCGCAGCTAATGAGGAGAGATGTTATCTCATTTGCAACTGAAGCTCCGTAATTAAAAGATGCGATATTTTTAGCTTGAAATACTGCTTGCTCCGACATGTAAATACAAACAAAAATTCCTAAGGATGCCAATACAGCAAACAAGATTGACGAATAAGCGAGCAAAATCGGACCCTCCTTTAAAATCGTGTACGCTTGAAAGGCGTCTTTCTTCACGGAGGATAACCAAAATCGACAGCTATTTTTGTCCATAGATCCATAAGACACACTCAATGATGGTATGGTTCTAAAGTCAAACGATAAATAACTACAGCAGTCGGTGTACTCTTTTCGTATTTGATGAAAACTCGAATAAGATGCCGTATTATTATATTTATGACTTCTTCTAGTGTGTTCTTTTTAATTAATTAGTAAAAAGGTACACACACGAGTAAAAGCCAAAAGGTACACAGGTACACACACGGACGAAATAACACCGTGCAGCGAAATATTTTTGTCCGACTCAACTCCAAAAATTTTTTGAATAAAAAAGCAAGAAAAGACGATATATATATGTGTGGTGGTGGTAAATGTAATCTTAAAAATTAAAGTAATTAAAAATGGGTGTGAAAAATGCTAAAATTTTTAGTACCACCGGTAGCTACAAGTAAAATAATATATAATGATAAGTACCATGTACGTATTTGTGGGATGCATACTATTAATAATCATAGTATAAAGTAGATTAGCTATTATTAAAAAAAAAAAAAAATCTTAGCTATTATAAATCGCTCGTCAATTTATTATCATTATTAAAAATGGTACTAACGATAAATAAAGGCAAAAATGAAGTATTATTTATATAGATCTGGCTGATGTACATGATAGAATAATAGTATTAGTGTATTAGTATACCGTAGCTATAGTATTGATGCATAGCTGCATGGTGATAGTACTTGCTTCTTGAACACTTTCTTTGGTAATTGGCTGGTAATTGGTAATTAGTAATTAAACATATAGGAATAGGAGTACTTATACTTGTTACTGTTACACTTCGTACATGATTCTACATAGCTAAATGATGATGATCATATATTGTGGTAGTAAACTTACACTATAGTATAGCTATAGTATACGCACTAAAATTATAGCTGTGGTAGTAAATTGTTATCATCAGCCAAGCATGTTCTACTTCTAATAGGTAGCCGAGTTTGGATGACGAGAGGTAGTACAGCAACCCATGAATCTAGCTACATAGAGTATTTCGAAGAATGTCAGCCGTCAATACATCAGTACGCGATATAAGCAAAAATACATAATGTAGGGCTAGCTCCAACAAGCGGAATGTTCTTTTTTCCGCATTTCAAGCAAAATATCTTTAATGATGTCCTTCGAGCAGAGTTCGATGAAGACGTATTACTTCATCCAACTCTCTCACGAAATAAAGATCGTCTCTAATTGCAAGTAACGATTCGACTCTCCGAATAATTTTGCCTTTCGTTTCAGCAAACGACAGGCGTTCGAATGAGTTCATCTCGCGAACGTCGATAATATGCGGTCGATCGTGTTCAATATTATCGTCGAAGAAAACGTGAATAGCTTTGTGTGGGTTCTCAGCATCGGTGTCTACCAAAAGCAACTTTCCGCTGTCGTCCGACTCACCACAGCTCCGCCAGTATTCAAAGTGGTCCTGGACGCACAAAACACACTTCTCCCCTGCAAGCTTGCGCATCATCAGCGAATGTACCTCTAGTGCACCCGTTGTAACACGTATGCATCCGTCGTCTGCTACATATGCAGCATGTACATCCGCAGCAGATGGGCCGGTGCGAAGAAGCGAAATGGAGTCAGTCGGTAGGGATAGTCTATAATTCGTGCTGTATGCTGGGCCAGGGAAAACAGGATGGCGGCCTTCGCAAAATAAATTCAGCTCCTCCGCAATCTCTGGAGCATCCTTACCAAATGTCCGAAATATCAGCTTGAACTTAAGCTGTCTAGAAATAAGTTCGCGAAAGAATCGAAAGAAGGACGGGAGGATGTGATAATGTCCGTTTTTGAGTCCCGGCAGATCTCGACAAGACTCTGCGTCTACAAACTCTGCAGGAGGAGTCAGCCGCTGCTTCAGGTCGTCGAACGCATTTTTGCATGAAGCACCTGCCCCATCTTCTCTAGTAAAGCCCATGACGAGACCACGTCTTTGACTCCGCGGAATCTTTGCAATATTCTCGAGGAAGTCGGTATAGGTTACTGTACCCTCAATAGGACACTCTACACTTGGAATCGCTGAGGCGATAGTCCAGCGCTGAGCAAGAGGTTTCGTCTCGTCGTCCAGAGAAACCCGACCCCATATATATTCACACAGAATTGAATTCACAGTATCATCAAGATAAAATCTTTTGGCTGGATCGGCCATCAGAATGCACTTATTTATGTCGAAGTGTAACACAAGTGTGGGGGCGACTGAAATCGACATGTTGCAAATCGCAGATACAAAAGTGAGTATGCTAAGTAGGCGCCACTTTGTATTCTGGGAAGGCATATAAACAACACTTCGTTGTATTTTGAAATAGTATATATATAATACTATAATAGTATATTGTATTTAATTGTGGTATATTCCGATCATTATTTTATAAACTAAACAAGAAATTTTTGCTGCCTTATTTTTTAGCCTACTAAAAAAGGCAACAAGAAAAGTTTATATGAAAATCAAGATTATTTTTTTATCATTTTGAAAGAGAGCAGCACAGCAGCAGCAGCAGCAGCAGAGCAGCAGCTGCTGTGTCAACCAATGCTCGGCCGATTTTTGGTGACTCATCACAGCACTACAACTATAGGGCCTACCTCATATAATGGTATACTATTTATAATAAAAGCAAGAACAAAATATAACAAATATCAGCAGTAAAAGATAAGGCATATCCTCCATAATATCCCCTCCCCGAAAGTTAACAAAGGTTTAAAATCCTGCCGTATATAGATTTTTAGTGGAAGGCGGCGCATTGTTAACATGTTGTTTTATCGCGCTGTGACTGTCGCTATTATGGCCGCGGAAATATACTACTTGCAGAAGATACAAGCTGAAAGTGCCTCGGGACCGAATGTTTTGAACAATGCAGTCGGCTCCTTAGGAATTTTACTTTTATATTTGAATCTTATAGCTGGATTCATATTTTTGCTTTTCGAGCTATTTTTCCCGCGAGACTCCGCGACTCTTCAAAAAGTGAAACAATCATACCCGTATACCGAAACGCCGCTGAAAATAATCCTGTTGTACACCATCGGCGTCAGCTGCGCTGCTGAATCAGATTCGTTCTTTCCTACCCTGCAACTGCTCGTGCAACTAGATTTAGTGCTCTCATACCTGTCGTACGCATGGAAATCGTTCTGGCCGATTTTGATAATCCCGGTGAATGAAGGATTAATGTACGTGAATTCCGCAGTGTTGTACGTTATGCGCATTATAAGAGGTACCTCAATGTTTGATTTATGATGGAATAAAATTATTTAGGATGTGTAACTTTAAGAATATGTTATTTTTCCTGTTTTTAGACATGGTGTACACATTCTGTGTGTGGGTACTTGACCAGCTTTTCTGGGTAAAGTTCGAGTTTGATTTTCACTGCTGTAAAGTTCGTGAGGGGCAGCCTGCTCCTGTAGGCAAAAAAGTCGCCGAAGTCTCTGCTAAGGCTGTGAACTGCATGTGTGACGGAATCGAGTTCATTCTAGCTGCGGCTGGTGTAGACGTAGAGAGGGCGGATATCGGCTGGTGTTGCTTTTCTATCCAGTGTTCGCCGGCGTTTAAAATTATTCTCCCGCGTCACCCTGTATACGAGATTATCGAAGAAGTAGCGAAGGCACCCGAACCTGTTCATGAGTACTTCCTTGGGTTCTTGCAGCACATTAAGTCTGGTAAGTATGTCTACCCCGAGGGCGGAGAGGGCATTCACCAAAAGAAATTACTCCTCGGCCCGCCCGTGGAAGATTCGGCGTTTATCTTCCGGTTCCATAGAGATGGAAGCTTTGAGCACGACCAGTCGGAACTGTTCGTTCACCCGGATAAGGGCGCCGCTGGTCCAGGCCACAATCTCATACTCCACGACGGCGGCCACCACCGACGACTTGCATGGAAGCTACACGAGGACGGAGCACTTGAACACGTCTTGTCACATCTATTTGTTCACGTGCAAGACAAACAAGCGCCTGGAGATAAATCCTTTCTCTTCCTTTCTACCATCGGCCACCAGGATCATCTTGCATTCAGGATGGTTTCCTTCAAACCTGGTTCCGAGAGAAGATGCTTAAATAATCACGTCATGAGGTATAGATCTTTCCGCTTATTTTCATTATGGTAATATGGTAATTAGGTTGATAACGCATTTTAATTTTCTATCGTCAGAGTCAAATTGGAGATACCTGAAATTTATGCCACTGTTGCTACAATCCAGTGCGATAAGTGCCGTCGTGCCGGTTTAGGTAAACCTGAGGGTGCGCCGTTCTATCACTGCGCTCTCTGCAAATACGACACTTGTGTGGAGTGTCCTCTCTCTCTAAATATGAATGGAGGCGGGGGTGGAGCAACACCGATGAAAGGGAATTCTAAGAGAGGTTCGGAGTTCAATGTTTAAAGCGCTTTGCTCGCCACACTTTTCGTGGTCCCAACACTGGAAGTGCTCACACACCGCTGTCACCGATCCTTTTTCCCAGTCTCCAGGCGGTGCAATTATCATTTTTGAATCTAAGCTTTTTCCACTTGTCTACATGCAGGCAGCGTACTTTAAAGAAAGCTATTGTTGTAGTCATGGATTGTAGTGCGTTTAGCTAGACTTATTTCTTCGCTCGGCGTTTAGAAGTAATATTTTTATAAGCTTAGTATGACTAATCATGAGCTAATGATGAAGTGCTGAATATAAATTTTTCGCCAACGACTTATGCAACCGGGGCCATACTAAGCCATAAGTTTGGCATTGTTATTCTATTTTCTTAGTATTATTATGATAATTGATAAAAGCTAAAAGATGTTAAATTCTTGGATGTACTATTATTTTAGGCAGTCCCGTCGCTCATTACTGGCGTATTTTATAATAACCCGCCGTATTTATTATCGGGGGGACGAGAGAGGAAAAAACTGTCTCGAGAAAAAATTCGACTGCTGGAAGGACTCGAGTTTTATTGGGTGTAGTTATAATTTGCTTCTTTAAATTTTTTATTATTTTATTTTCAATTTTAAAAATATAATTAATGGAGAGACTTATTATATGTTTTTAAACTAAAGCGATCCATAAATTGTTCTGTGGCTATACCGGCTGGTTTACGATGACGACCCAGATTTTGGAGGATTTTTTAATCGTTCTCGATGACGAAAGGTTCAACTCGGGAACTAGTGTTCTGAGTAAGCATTTTGGGGCAGTGTTTTCCACCGTCCTCAAGGGCAAGTTGACGCGCAAATTAGGTTCAGCTGCTGTCGTATCTCTGAGCGACATTGATATATCTAAAAGTACTGTTCATTTGCAACCAAGTGAGGCCCAACCAAATTTCATTTACCGAGTGCACCCACTAGATAGAAAGAGATACATATTAGTGAGCCAGTTTCACGAAACACTTCTAAACGAAAAGCGGGAGGAGCTTTGTAGACTCCTGAAATGTGTCGGATGTA
>Ga0364916_10139_pt2 | contig 19596 bp, 14 predicted proteins | sample SorcelJu500001C4_2_FD_206964 | JGI IMG/M metagenome (GOLD analysis project Ga0364916, IMG submission 206964) | Enriched cells from Trout Bog Lake Hypolimnion, Wisconsin, USA - BchlTB.June20.5000.01.C4 | ecosystem: Environmental > Aquatic > Freshwater > Lake > Hypolimnion/Profundal zone | place...
AATATTTGGTTATGAGATAAATCATCCAAAAGTTTTGCGGAAATTACGGTTAGCATTGCTTCATGAATTACTTTTGCAGCGATTTAATAAATATTCAATTCTTGTCTTATGACCTGGAAACAAGTGTTCACATCTTCAGTCGGTAAGAAATTAGTAATGGGTTTTACCGGAATATTTCTAGTTCTATTTTTAACAGTACATGTTGGCTTAAACGCCTGTATTTGGGCTAATGACAATGGCGAAATGTTCAATAAAGGTGCGCATTTCATGGGAGCAAACTGGGTTCCGCGTTTACTGGAAATTGGTTTATTTCTGGGCCTGATCCTGCATATTATTCAGGGTTTGACACTGGAACTGACCAACCGCAGTAAAAGATCAGTACCCTATGCTGTTAATTATGGCAACAGGGGTAGTAAATGGTACAGCAGAAGTATGGGGTTATTAGGAACCCTTATCCTACTGTTCCTGATTCTTCATTTATATAATTTCTGGCTTCCTAACCGCTCTCATCAGGGCTTTTTACTGGGAGAGGAAATTAACCTTTACCAGAAAATGCAGGAAGTTTTCAGCAATCTGGTGGTTGTAATAGTTTATGTTTTGGGTTGTATTTCCCTGGCCTATCACCTGGCACATGGTGTTCAGAGTGCCTTTAAAACCCTTGGGGTACATAATAAAAGATGGCTTGTACTGATCAGTTGTGTGGGATATGCATTTGCAATAATTGTTCCCTTACTGTTTGCTTTAATGCCATTGAGTTTTTATTTTGGATGGATCAGCTAATATCAATACCGCTGAAACTTATAAAACTTATAATTCTTAATTCTTAATTGAATAAAATGTTAGATGCTAAAATTCCTGCCGGTGTATTAGATGAAAAATGGACAGACTATAAAGGCCATTGTAAATTGGTGAACCCCGCCAATAAAAGAAAGCTGGAAGTAATTGTGATTGGAACAGGGTTGGCTGGTGCCAGTGCTGCAGCCAGTCTGGGCGAACTGGGCTATAAAGTAAAAGCATTTTGTTTCCAGGATTCTCCCCGCCGTGCACACAGTATTGCCGCGCAAGGTGGAATTAATGCTGCAAAGAATTACCAGAATGACGGAGATTCTGTTTTCCGTTTATTTTATGATACTATTAAAGGTGGTGATTACCGTGCCAGAGAATCAAACGTACATCGTTTGTCTGAAGTGAGTGGCAATATCATTGATCAATGCGTGGCACAGGGTGTTCCCTTTGCACGTGAATATGGTGGGTTATTAAGCAATCGTTCTTTTGGTGGTACACAGGTACAGAGGACTTTTTATGCTGCCGGACAAACCGGTCAGCAATTACTCATTGGTGCTTATCAGGCATTGGAACGCCAGGTTTCTCTGGGTAATGTAAAAATGTATAACCGCCACGAAATGCTGGAAGTGGTGATTATTGATGGTAAAACGCGCGGAATTATTGCCAGGGATCTGGTTTCCGGCAAACTGGAACGGCATTTTGGACATGCTGTTTTATTATGTTCCGGTGGATATGGCAATGTATTTTATTTATCTACCAATGCGATGGGCAGTAATGTAACAGCAGCCTGGAAAGCGCATAAAGCAGGTGCTGCATTTGCAAACCCCTGTTTTACACAAATTCATCCTACCTGTATTCCGGTAAGTGGAGACCATCAGTCAAAACTAACCCTGATGTCTGAATCATTAAGAAATGATGGAAGAATATGGGTACCCAAAAAACAAAATGATACCAGAAAAGCAACCGATATTCCCGAAGAAGAAAGGGATTATTACCTGGAAAGAAGGTATCCTGCTTTTGGTAACCTGGTACCACGCGATGTGGCCAGCCGTGCTGCCAAGGAAAGATGTGATGCCGGCTATGGGGTAGGTTCTTCCAAACAGGCGGTTTTCTTAGATTATACAGAAGCTATTGAACGATACGGAAAAATAGAAATCTCCAAACATGGCAGGGAAACTGCTTCTGCCGAAGAAATTATAGCATTAGGAAAAGAAGTGGTGAAAGAAAAATACGGTAACCTTTTTGATATGTATGAAAAGATCACCGGCGAAAACCCTTATGAAGTACCCATGCGTATTTATCCGGCAGTTCACTATACTATGGGTGGATTATGGGTAGATTATGAATTGCAAACCACTGTAAAAGGCCTTTATGCATTGGGTGAAGCTAATTTCAGCGACCATGGAGCCAACCGTTTAGGTGCAAGTGCATTAATGCAGGGGCTGGCTGATGGTTATTTTGTTATTCCTTATACTTTGGGCAACTTCCTGGCTGATGAAATCTATAATAAAGCTATTTCTACTGACCATGAAGCATTTGTAGCTACCGAAAAAGAAGTTAGCGACAGGATTGAAAGACTGATGAATATTAAGGGTAACACTTCCGTTGAAACCTTCCACAAACGTCTCGGTAAGATTATGTGGGAAAAATGCGGTATGGCACGTAATGCTGAAGGATTGAAACAAGCCATAACCGAAATACAGCAACTGAAAAAAGAATTCTGGAGTGATGTTAAGATACCAGGCAGCATTCAGGAATTTAACCCTGAACTGGATAAAGCTGGACGTGTGGCTGATTTCATTGAACTGGGTGAACTGATGTGTATTGATGCTTTAAACAGAAATGAAAGCTGCGGCGGCCATTTCCGTGAAGAGTACCAGACACCGGAAGGAGAAGCACTGCGTGATGATACCAATTATATGTATGTGGCAGCCTGGGAATATAAAGCTGACCATGAATGGACATTACACAAAGAAGCACTGAATTATGAAGTGATTAAACCCACTCAGAGAAATTACAAATAACCTCAAACCCTGCAATGGGAATGGAGGATGTATATAAAATGGAAGGTATTCAAAAAATTATTAACCGTTAAAATTCCCCCTGAGGGGATAAGGGTATAATATGGAGCATTACAATATGAATTTGACGCTGAAAGTTTGGCGCCAGAAAAACAAGAATGACAAAGGTGGATTTGAAACCTACCAGGTAAAAGATATCTCATCTGAAATGTCTTTTCTTGAAATGCTGGATGTTCTGAACGAACAACTGATCCATGCAGGCAGTGACCCTATTGCTTTTGATCATGATTGCCGTGAAGGTATCTGTGGCATGTGTTCTTTGTATATCAATGGTAAGCCACATGGTGAATGGAAAGGTAATACCACCTGCCAGTTGCATATGCGTGCTTTTAAGGATGGCGAAACCATTGTTATTGAACCCTGGCGTGCAGGGGCTTTCCCTGTTGTTAAAGACCTGGTGGTGGACAGAACTTCTTTTGACAGAATTATTCAGGCCGGTGGTTATATTTCTGTGAATACCGGAAATGCCATGGATGGCAATTCGCTTCCTATTAATAAAGATGATGCAGACGCAGCATTTGCTGCTGCTATGTGTATTGGCTGCGGTGCTTGTGTTGCTGCCTGTAAAAACAGCAGTGCCATGCTCTTTTTAAGTGCCAAGGTTTCTCATCTGGCATTATTACCACAGGGAGATCCGGAACGTAAGAGCCGGGTGATTAGTATGGTTGCACAGATGGATAAGGAAGGTTTTGGTGCCTGTACCAATACCGGTGCCTGCGAAGCTGCCTGCCCTAAAGAAATCTCCATTACCAATATAGCCAGGTTAAATAAAGAGTATTTATTTGCCAGCCTTACTTTGGATAAATAATTAAACGATACTTCTTTGTAAAAACTGCTTCAAATGAAGCAGTTTTTTTATTTTTACCCAACAGCAGCTATGTCTAACAGCTATTTTTCATTTAAGCAATTTTCTGTACAACAGGATAAGTCAGCCATGAAAGTATGCACGGATGCCTGCTTATTTGGTGCATGGGTAAGTTATAAAGCTGCTGTAAGCTCTGCATCTCAAGTTTTAGACCTGGGTACCGGAACCGGATTACTTTCACTGATGTATGCACAAAAAAACAGTACAACCCAAATTGATGCCATTGAAATAGACACTTCAGCTGCAACACAGGCAAATGAAAATTTTAAATCATCCCCCTGGAAAGAAAGATTACAGATTATACAGGCAGATGCCACATGCTATGAATATACTCATACTTATGATCTTATACTATCCAATCCACCTTTTTTTGAAAATGACTTAAAAAGTAAAAAAGCTGATAGAAACCTGGCCCTGCACAGTGAAGCATTAAATCTGGAAGACTTATTGAGTATTATCAGCAGACAGATTAATCCGGCAGGCAAATTTGCCATCCTGCTCCCCTGGCACCGTAGTGCATTTTTTGAAAACCTTTGTAGAAGTAAAGGATTTTTTCCTGCAGATAAATTATCTGTACGTCAAACACCAAGGCATCCTTTTTTCAGAAGCATGTTATTGTTTAGTACTGAAAGAGCATCTGTACAGGAAAGTGAAATTATTATTCAAAACAGCCCAGGGATTTATTCATCCGAATTTACGCATTTACTTAAAGATTATTACCTGGCATTTTAAACCATTTAACATCTCCTTAAATGATTAATGGGTAGCGTAATCCGTTAAATAGTCAAACCTATCAGTAAGTTTTCCATTTTTAAGCATGGTAGCCCTCTCTGTAATCTCGTTACCCCCTTTTACAAGATCTGGTAATATATGTTTCATCAGTTGTTCCCCAAAATATCTACTGGCATCCCTGGGCAGTTCATTGGGCAGGTTACCCACTGCCACCAGGTCAATCACACCAGGCGTATAAGGCACTGTTTTTTCTAATGTTTTACGATGTATTCCATATACCGGATCGGCAATGGACTGGTCGCCCAGATTAATCGGAATAGACCCATTGGTATCATCCGTAATATCAGAAATGGTTTGAATTACAAAACTGTCAGAAATATCCTCCTTTTCAAATAATCGGGGCATATGTTTTTCCCAGTAAATGCCATTCATGAGGATATCGGTGCAATGGGTAAAGGGTAAAAAACGGCTTCTGTATTCCTGAGGATGTTCATGAAAATGTTCCCGTTTATAGGTTTTCAGTTCTTTATGGGTATAGAGGTCCTGCCCTTTCAGCTGCACATAAACCGGGTAAGTGAACTTTCTCTCCAGGTATTCATCCGGTTCCACTTCTGTAATACCCATCAGGTTCATGATTTCCACAATACCATGAGCCACCCTCCCGCTACCAGTTATTGCCACTTTAATGGTAGGCACTTTTAATCCAAAATAAGTATTAATCAGTTCCCGGTAATCCCTTACTTTATACACCCTTCCCAGATCATACAGCCCTGTTTTCTTTCCATAAGCCATCATTCCATTATGTGCACCTACAATACCTGCAAAGAAGCCAAAACCAATGATTCTTTGCCCGTCTGCATGTTCCAGGCATTCATAATCAAGCAGGGTAATTCCCTTATCCATCATAGTATGAAACAATTGCCGGTTATATTCCTGTTTTTTCTTGGTATGTGAAAAGAAGAGATAAGTTTTACCGGGTATCAATTGCGAAATAGGGATTTCTTTAATACCCATTAAAATATCACATTCGCTCAAGTCTTCCCGGATCTCAATACCAGCTCTTTTGTATTCCGAATCAGAAAAACAACGGTTTGGAGAAGATTCCACTACTATATTTACAGTTCCGGTTTTTTTAAGCCATTTACATTGGTCAGGTGTCAGGGCAACACGATTATCTGCAGGAACTTTTCCTTCTTTAATAAGCCCGATCGTCAGCATTCCGTTTAATTTTGTGCAAATTAAAGTTTATTGTCTTAAACACAAGGCTTTAGCTAATTTGAGATGCATTATGAATTATTTTGAATTATTTGAGATTCCGGAATCACTAACAGTAGACCCGGTATTAGTGAAAAAGCAGTTTTATATACTAAGCCGGAAATACCATCCCGACTTTTTCAGTAATGAACTGGAAGCAGATCAGGCAGAAGCACTGGAAAAATCCTCGGCTGTGAACAGGGCTTTTAAAATTTTTACTAACCCGGAATTAACCATTCAGTATTTCCTTCAGCTAAAGGGTTTATTGGTAGAAGAAGAAAAATACCAGCTATCCCCGGCCTTTCTGATGCAGATGATGGAGCTGAATGAAGAACTGACAGAAGCCAAAGAAGCTGCGGATACTGCCAGGATTAAGTTAATAGAACAATCCATTCTACAAATACAATCTGAAATATATGAACCTGTTAAAGAAATTGTGGAGCATTATCAAAGCGGTGTTACTACCGAAAAAGAGCTGTTGCAAGTAAAAGAATACTATTATCAGAAAAAATACCTTAGCCGTATTTTGGTAGGATTGCATTAGTGCCGTAATATTGCACCCCGTTTAAGCCCATGTGGCGGAATTGGTAGACGCGCCAGACTCAAAATCTGGTACTCGCAAGGGTGTGAAGGTTCGATTCCTTTCGTGGGCACGAGTAAATAAAAAAACGCATTGTAAATTAAGTATTTATAATGCGTTTTTCTTTTATAGGGTACGTTTCAGGCTGTAAACACCCCTTATTTCAGTACCAGGGTTAATTCAAGTTTTCTAAGTTATTAAAAGTTTGTTTTCCAACGATTTTATCCACTAAACGACTCTGGATTTCGTGGCATAGCGATCTTGTAATGATGCAAATGTATGCTGGAGTCCCAATGGTTCAACTTTTCTTAAACAGGTAGATATATAACAAATTATTTACACACTACCAATAATTTACCAATATTTATTTACCCACATGTCATTAATTAAATATTAATTTCATAAATCTCCGCTAACCCATACCAGACAAGCACCTTGTTCTTACCTTGTTCTGGGCAAGTCCACCAATTGGTGGACTTGCCCAGAACAAGGTAAGAACAAGGTAGGGAGGATGCAGGGGTTTGGTACCTGTATTTACATAAGATTTTCAGTTAACCTCAGGTACTGTATTTGTACATTTATACTCTCAAAATGCAGTTTGATATGTAAACTTGCACTGTTTTAACGTGGCGATTATTGGATGAACTGCAAAAATAGATACAAGTCAATAGCTGTAGAAAAAAATGAGGAAAATATAGGAATGAATGTCTATCCTTGATTGCTTTGTATAATAGTCAATAATGGATAAAAACACAGACATAGAATTTTCAATACCCTCCCTCTAATCCCTTAACGTAATATTCAAAGTTGCCGGAGTAACCATTGGGCAATATTTTTTAATCAGTTCAGTGGCTTCTTTATCACCTAAAGATTCAGCTTTTCTTAAATCAGAACAACCATCCTGCTGTTGACCTTTTAGTATTTTCAATACGCCTCTGTTTCGATAAGGAAAATTATTTGACGGGTTTATTTGTATAGCCAGACTGAAATCTGCTATTGCACTATCCACATCATGCAATTTTGCTTTTGCAAGCCCACGGTTATATAAATAAAAAGAGTCTTTTGGATAGATCTGTATGGCTGTATTGAAATCGTCTAAAGCACCTGTATAATCTTCCATATCTCCTTTTGCGGCTCCTCTAGCAACAAAAGCATCAGCATACTGAGGGTAGAGTGCTATCGCTTTGTCATAATCTGCTATGGCACCCTTATAATCACCTATTCTGGATTTAGCCAACCCACGATTGAAATATGCAAAAATATTAATAGAATCTAATTCAAGGGACTTATTATAGTTAATGATTGCTTCACTGTACTGCTGCAGTTTATATGCTGCAAGCCCTTTATCAAAAAAACTGTCAGCTTTTTGTGCAAAAAGGCATACAGAAAAATGGACAAGCAGTATCAACAGTACTTTTCTCATTAGCGTTAGAGTTATTAAATATGGCTTTAGCAGTTCAAATCTACTTACTCTTTACACTATTTATATCAAAACTTTTAAATAACTTACAGCTTTGTGCTACTTTACTTAATTTACTGATTTACATACTGCTTACTCACCTCATCATACAATTTCATAAACTCATTGGCCTTACCATCTTTATCAAAAACAGCTTCCCAGGTGTTTAAAGGCTCCCAAACACAGGTACCCTTTCCTTTTTGGTCCGGCAATTCAAAGGCGATTTTATTCACTTCCTTTTTCCGGGCAGAATATTCTACTACAATCAGGTCTTTATGATACCTCCTCAGCAGGTCATTCATATTATCATTCAAGTCATCGAGTGTACCATGCCATTTGGGATAATAGGAGAGGCCAATTACATCAAACTGAACTTTCCTTGCTAATAACTGGTCTATAAAAAATACTGCTTCACTGTTTTGACCACCTAAAGCAATATGCATCATAATGGGTATAGTGGGTTCTGCTGCTTTAACTCCGGCAATACCAGCTGCAATCAGTTGTGCCATACTATCTACATTGCCAATACTGCCTTCAGGCCATACCAGCCCATGATTAATTTCATTACCCACCTGTACCATGTCCGGTGCGGTTCCCTGGTCTTTTAAATCCTGTATTATTTTTACGGTATAGTTGTATAAAGCCTTTTTCAATTCAATGAAAGACAGGTTACGCCATGCTGCTGGTTTATATTGTTTTCCTGGGTCTGCCCAATAGTCACTGTAATGAAAATCCAGCAATAATTTCATCCCTGCAGCTTTTACCCTTTTAGCCATTTGCAGAGTATGGGCTTCATCACAAAATCCTTTTTTAGGGGAGTATCCACTATCCAGTGAAGGATTGTTAAATATTCGTAGCCGGATATAATTAAAACCATGGTCTTTCAGAATCTGCACTGCGTCTTTCTGTACCCCCTGATCGGAAAATTTCATTCCTCTTTCTTCCATTTGCGGCAGAAAGGAAATATCTGCACCCAGCATTTTAGTAACCGGACGAGGTTTAGCAGCTTCTCCTTTTAAAATATATTCAGGATCAAAGCTAACCGATACCACATTGTTTGGAGATACTGTAATGATATCAGTAGACCCTGTAAATAAGCCCACAGCTTTTGCTTCAAATTTGATAGCTCCCGGTGTATTAGTAGATTGTACGATCACCTGGCATTTACCATTAAACAGGCTTCTTTGCCAATCGCCCTCTGCACATTTATCGGGTTCATGACTGCTGGGGTCGCCATTTCCTACTCCAATAATCTTCCCTGTGCCAGAAATAACAAAACGTATTTTATTATCTGCATCCGGTACTTCACGACCTTCTTTATCCACCATGCTGATATTGATCACACTTACATCTTTTCCATCAGCCAGCATGGTCGTTTTATAAGGAGTCATTACCACTTCCACAGGTTGCCCTGTAGTTTCTACTGAACTGGTTAATCTTTTGCCTTTTTTCCAGGCTACAGCTTCAAGTTTACCGGGTTGGTAATTTACGGTCCATTGTAAGTGGCTATTCCGTGGCATGTCTTTTTTGCCTAAGCTTTTACCATTTAAAAATAGCTCTACATTATCCGCATTGCTATTCACCCATACATCAATGGGTTTTCCCCATTTTTCTTTCCAGTTCCAGTGCGGAGAAATATGTAACACATCTTTATCTGTCCACCAGCTCTGGTAATAGTAATAAATATTTTTTGGGAAGCCACACATATCCATTACCCCAAAATGTGAATTGATATTCGGCCAGCTGAATGGAGTTGGTTCTCCGCGGTAATCGAAGCCTGTCCAGATAAATCCGCCACTCCAATAGGCATTCTCCGCTGCCAGTTTCCACCAGTCCTCCGCTTTACTGGCCCACCAGGGTGCTGTGATATCCTGGTCAGGTACATATCCTCTTATACTGTCTTTTTCCCAGATACCCCTTGTAGTTACTGTACTGCCCATTTCTGTTCCGAGAATGGGTTGATTGGGATGGTCACGATGATAAGCAGCCACAGCAAACTGGCGGTAATTGAACCCTCTAACCGGTATCACTTCATTTACACCTCTAAAAAAATTGGGCAGGTCGGCAGCATAAGTGCTGGTCCTGGAGGGGTCCAGTTCCTGCTGTTTCGCCAATAAAGTTTGTGCAATTCTTTTGCCATTGCCATTACTCTGTATCATACCCTCTTCATTGCCAATGGACCATAAAAATACGGAAGGGTGATTTCTGTCACGCAAAATCTGTTTTTCAAACTGCTGCATATATTCCGGGCTGCTGTTTAATAAACGGTTCTCATCCAGTACCAGCATACCCAGACTGTCGCATGCTTCCAGAAAAGCAGGTGTGGGTGGGTTATGGCTGGTCCGGCAGGCATTTACCCCCATATTCTTTAATAATTGTACCCGGTAATACTGCAGATAATCAGGCATTGCCGAGCCTACCCCAGCATGGTCCTGGTGGTTATTGGTACCCTGTATTTTCAACGAAACCCCATTCAGGAAAAATCCTTTATCCGCATCAAATGAAACTGTCTTTATACCAAACTTTTCTTTACAGATATCCACCACTTTATCTCCTGATTTCACTACAGTTACCACCCGGTACAAATACGGATCTGTTAAAGACCATAACCGGGGATTACTGATCGTCATTTTTTGTTGAATGGCAGCTGTAGCATTCACAGCGAGTGATAAAGGCTGTTCTTTACTTTTTGCCAGCTGCCTCCCTTCCCGATCAGTAATATAAGAATATACCATACACCCGGATCCAGTAAGTCCAAGATTTTCTACTTTTGTTTCAACCGTAACAACTGTGTTTTTCTCTTTTACTTCCGTACTAACATATAACCCGCCATCAGGTATATGCAGGTTTTCATACTGGTTGATCCATACACTCCTGTAAATACCAGCACCTTCATAAAACCAACCTTCATATTGTGAAGCATCTGCGCGGACCACCAGTACATTGTCGTGATTGAATTTTATATAATCAGTAATATCATAAGCTGCACCACTATACCCACTCATATTGGTACCCAGAAAAAATCCGTTCAGCCAGATACTGGCATTACGGAAAATACCATCAAACTGTACCTGAAAACGTGTGCCGGAATCTGTAACCGGAACCGTAAAATGCTTACGGTACCAGCCAATACTGGTTTCAGGAAATAATGCCCCTACTGGTTTAAAACCATGAGATTCCACATCAAAATTCTGAATATTTACAAAAGGCAATTCTACGGCCCAATCGTGCGGTAAATCTACTGTACGCCATATACTATCTCTGAATGCAGGATCAATTGCAGAACCCATACCACTACCTGATTTTGCAAAAATGGTGGTAATTCCATAATTAAAGTCCTTTCCCGGATCAGATGCATTGCCAAAATGAAATTTCCAGTGTTCGTCAATATTTATTTTTTTTCGGGTTATCTGCTGTGCTTTTGTAAAAGAAATATTCATTAAAATACAGGCGAGTAAGCAAATCGTTGGAGCCAATAGGACTTTCATAATACAGTATTTATAAAGAGATCAAAAAACAAAAGACTAAAGTTAATAGCTTTTACATTATGTAAAATCAACACAATAGTTTAACCGGTAAATGCAGTCAGCAGACCGGTGACTGATTTTAATCTGATTATAGACTATACCCAGGCTAATCGGCCAATAATCTATAGTTATTACTCTCTTACAGGAGGTTTAAATGAGGCTTATCAGTAGCTTGTATGGGTATCAGGAACAGTTGAGAGAGGTCACAGTCTGGAATGCAATTCAAAATTTTTAAGCTACCCATCATTTTACAGTTTTTATTAACTGAAGTTGAAATAACTTTAAACCCTCAAATTAATATCTGAGGATAAAGGGATATACTGCTGTTTACACAGCCAGCAATCCTTTTCATTAAAAATTGAAATCCAATGAAAAAAATCAGCTGCCTTACATTGCTCGTTTGCCTGATATATTTAGCAGTTACTGCTCAGAATAACAATGCTTTTGCTGTAAGGGTAACCATCGAAAATGGGATTATTGAAGGAAATTATGATACCAAAACGGGCATTCAGACTTATTTCGGTATCCCCTTTGCCCAACCTCCGGTAGGTGCTTTAAGATGGAAAGCCCCTCAATTAGTCATCAGTTGGCCCGGAGTAAAAGAAACAAAGAAATTTGGCCCCAGGCCTATGCAGACCAATGTTTTCGGGGATATGAACTCCAGGTCTGATGGGGTAAGTGAAGATTGCCTTTACCTGAATGTATGGACCCCTGCCAAACGAAATACTAAGGACTTGCCGGTACTGGTATATTTTTATGGGGGGGGCAATGTGGCAGGTGATGCTTCTGAACCCAGGTATGATGGGGAGGCTATGGCAAAAAAGGGTATTGTAGTGGTAACCTGTAATTACCGGTTGAATATATTTGGATTTTTCGCCCATCCGGAATTAAGTGCAGAAGCTCCTTATAAGGCTTCAGGAAATTATGGAATGCTGGACCAGGTAGCTGCCCTGCAATGGGTGCAGAAAAATATAGCTGCTTTTGGTGGCAACCCCAAACAGGTGACTATTGCAGGGGAATCTGCCGGTTCGATTGGTGTGAGCTATCAGATGGCTTCTCCACTGTCTAAAGAATTAATAGCAGGGGCAATTGGGGAAAGCGGAGCTGGTATCAACCCTACCATGGCACCGGTTAGCCTGACTGTGGCAGAAAAAGCGGGGATTGATTTTACCAAAAATGCCGGCATTAATAGCATTGCCCAACTGCGAGCTTTACCAGCCAGGGATATTTATGAGCTGTATAATGAATCTAAAAGATTCGGTTTCCCGGTGGTGATTGATGGTTATTTCTTACCGAAAACACTACCTGAAGTATTTAATGCAAAAGAACAGGCACAGGTGCCATTGTTGTTGGGATGGAATACTGCAGAAATACCTGGAGCAGCTTTTATGTTCGGACAACCCTATACAGAATCCAATTACCTGGCAAGAGTAAAACAGGAATATCCGAAGGACTTTGAAACCGTACTTAAATTATATCCGCACAGCAGCGAAAAAGAAATTGAACAATCTGCCACTGCACTGGCATCTGACCGTTTTATTGCCTACAGTACCTGGAAATGGTTTGATTTGCAAAGAACTAATAGCACACAACCAGTTTACCGTTACCTGTTTGGTAAAATAAGGCCGGAAATGCTGGATAAGAGCCTTGATGCAGGATTGGCAGGCGGCACAATTAAAAAAGCAGCCAATACACCAGCTGCTCTAAAGCTGATTGGGGCACCACATGCCAGTGAAATTGAATATTGTATGGGCAACCTCCCATCCAATATAGTATATAACTGGACCGAAGATGACTTTAAAGTTTCTGAAACCATGCTGAACTATTTTGCCAATTTTATTAAAAACGGTAATCCGAACGGGCTAAAACTACCCGATTGGCCGTCCGCAAAAGCCGGGGATAAAACCCCGCCGGTAATGCTGATTAATACAGAATCTAAAATAATCAAAGCATCAGATGATGCCCGGTATGAATTTCTGGACCATGCTTATATGCATCCATAAAATGCATGATTTTTGAGGAAAAGTGAACAGTATAAAAGTTATTAAAGAATTAATTTGGTTTCAATAATTATCATTCATCAAAAAATAAATCTGTTTATTCAGTTAGATTTATTTTTGCCGCTTAAGTGAACCTAATGAAACTAAAATTTATACTGCCTGTACTGTTTGCAATTGTTTCAGTACTCTTTTTTTCCTGTAAATCCAAAACAGAAGGCAACGGTGCAATAGCCCCCACTTCGGAAGTTAAAGATTATGCTGTACTGACGCTTAGCCCCAGAAAAGCAAAAGTAAACTTCGATTTCCCTGCTACCATACAGGGCCAGCAGGTGATAGAAATCCGCCCTAAAGTGGATGGATATGTAGATGCTATTTATGTAAAAGAAGGTGCAACGGTTAAAAAAGGCCAGTTGTTGTTCCGTATCAATAACCCTCAGTATGAACAGGATGTGGTTACAGCCACTGCCAGTATTAAAAGTGCAGTAGCCAATGTGGATGCCGCTAAAATGGAAGTGGAAAAAGTAAGGCCCCTTGTAGAAAAAGAAATTGTAAGTAAATATGAACTGGAATCTGCCCAATATACCCTGGAAGCCAGGGAAGCAGCACTGGCACAGGCAAAAGCTACACTTGCCAATGCACAGACCAACCTGGGTTATACTATATTAAGGAGCCCGCAGGATGGTGTTATTGGCAATATCCCCTATAAAGTGGGGGCATTGGTAAACAGTACCAATACCGAACCACTGACCACCCTATCCAATATTGGCAATGTGTATGCCTATTATTCCCTGAATGAAAAGCAATTACTTCAGTTTTTTGCATCCACACCCGGTGCAACCATTCAGGAAAAAGTGGGGAAACTTGCAGCTGCAACGCTTTTACTGGCCGATGGAACGGAATATCCGGATAAAGGAAAAGTGGAAACTGCAAGCGGTTTAATTACCACAGAAACCGGTACTGCCAGTTTTAAAGCCATTTTTACCAATCCATTGGGTATTATAAGGAGTGGTGCCAGTGCCACGGTAAGAATTCCTACGCTTATAGAATCTGCCATTGTAATTCCGCAAAGTGCCACTTATGAATTACAGGATAAACGCCTCGTATACCAGGTTGGCACTGATAATAAGTTATCCAGTGTTGCTATTACTACAACCCCTACAGATGACGGGAAATACTTTATTGTGAATTCCGGATTAAAAGAAGGGGATACCATTGTGCTGGAAGGACTAATAGGCCTGAAGGACGGCAATCAGATTATACCGCGTAAAGTGAATGCAGACAGTATTTATACCAAAGTTCATCCCCTCAATTAATTATGATAAAAACATTTATTGAACGGCCGGTATTAAGTACCGTTATTTCTATTATCATTGTTTTACTGGGTGTATTGGGATTGTTTAAACTACCCATAGAACAATACCCCAATATAGCACCCCCTACCGTGCAGGTATCCGCCAATTATACGGGTGCCAATGCAGATGTGGTTTTAAAAAGTGTGATAGTACCCCTGGAAGAAGCAATCAATGGTGTGGAAGGGATGACCTATATGACTTCCTCTGCCAGTAATGATGGCAATGCCAGTATCAGTGTTTATTTTTCAGTGGGCACTGATCCTGATAAAGCAGCGGTTAATGTGCAGAACCTGGTATCCAGTGCCACCAGTCAGCTTCCGCAGGAGGTTGTGAAAGTTGGCGTAACAGTGCGTAAACAGCAAAGCAGTATGCTGCTGATATTTGCTTTATACAGCGATAATCCGGCTTATGATCAGACTTTTTTACAGAATTATGCCAATATCAATGTACTACCTCAAATAAAAAGGGTGCCCGGTGTGGGGAGTGCCACTACTTTCGGAAGCCGTGATTATTCTTTGCGTATCTGGCTGAAGCCGGATCTCATGTCAATATATGGGTTAACGCCTGAAGATGTTTCAGCAGCATTAAGTGAACAGAATATTGAAGCTGCCCCGGGTAAATTCGGGGAGAATGGCAACCAGAGTTTTCAGTATATTATCCGCTATACCGGCAAGCTGCAAACCGTAACTGAATTTGAAAAGATCATTATTAAATCGAAAGGCAACGGACAATTACTGCACCTGAAAGATATTGCCCGTGTGGAAATAGGGGCACTCTCCTACAGTAATACCAGTGCTGTAAATGGCCATCCGGCAATTGGAATGGCCGTTAGCCAGACAGCCGGTTCCAATGCCCGGGACGTAATTAATTATTCTAAAAAAGTAATAGAAGAAGCAGAGAAATCCTTCCCGCCCGGCATTCATTATACCACATTGGTAGATGTAAATAAATTTCTGGATGCTTCTATAGAAAAAGTAATTGGAACCCTGCTGGAATGTTTTGGCCTGGTATTCCTGGTGATTTTTATTTTCCTGCAGGATTTCCGTTCTACCCTGATACATGGTATTTCAGTACCTGTATCCATTACAGGTACTTTCTTCTTTCTCTATATTTTCGGGTATAGTATTAATCTTTTAACCCTGTTTGCCTTAGTACTGGCTATTGGAATTGTGGTGGATGATGCCATTGTGGTGGTGGAAGCCGTGCATGCCAAACTGGAAAGTGGCTATAAATCGCCCCGAAAGGCAGCCATAGATGCCATGAGTGAAATAACGGGTGCCATCTTATCCATCACATTGATTATGGCGGCGGTGTTTATACCGGTTACCTTTGTCAGTGGGTCTACCGGTGTATTTTACAAACAGTTTGGGGTAACACTGGCAGTTGCCATTGGTATTTCGGCTATCAACGCTTTAACCCTTTGTCCTGCCCTTGCTGCATTGTTTTTAAGGCCACCTAAACATAACCCTCATCCGGAACACCATAACTTTCTCCAAAAATTTGGAGTGGGTTTTAATGCATCCTACGATTCACTCACTTCCAGGTATACCCGAATTGTCCATTTTCTGGATGCCAAAAAATGGATTGTACTGCTGAGTGTGGTTATTTTTGGAAGTGGTTTGTATTACCTGATGAAAACCACGCCTTCCAGTTTTGTACCGGATGAGGATCTGGGTACTGTTTTTGTTACAATTAGTTTGCCTGCAGCTTCTTCTGCAGAAAGGACCAAAGTAATTGTCAATCAGGTGAGCGACAGTGCCAGAACTATACCCCAGGTGGAAAATGTATTCAGGATAACAGGATTAAACTTTATTGCAGGTAGCGGAAGTTCTTACGGAATGGTGATATTGCAACTGAAACACTGGAATTTACGGAAAGGAGTGAGTAACCAGGATGTGATCAAAACTTTATATGAAAAAACGGCAAAGATAAGGGAAGCGGCTATTTTCTCCCTTTCATTGCCAACAATCAGTGGTTTTGGAGGCACCGGAGGATTCTCTTTCCAGTTACAGGATAAAGGGGGGCATTCTATTGCAGATTTTTACCAGGTTTCCCAGAATTTTCTGGCGGCTTTAAATAAAAGGCCGGAGATTCAATATGCTGCCACCCCATTTAACCCCGGATTTCCGCAATATGAACTGAGTGTAAATGTGGCAAAAGTAAAAGATGCGGGTATTGGTGTGGATGAGATTTTAAATACAATGCAGTTTTATTATGGCGGTTTCTATGCCGGCAATTTTAGTAAGTTTGGCAAGCAATACCGGGTAATGATACAGGCGGATACCAATTACCGGGCTAACCTGGAAGGGCTGAGCAAAATATATGTACGTTCTGCAGGCAATAAAATGGCCCCTATTACAGAATTTATTACCATGAAAAGGGTTTACGGGCCGGAAAGTATTTCCCGTTTTAACCTGTTTACTTCTATCTCTGTTAATGGCAACCCTAATCCCGGATTCAGTTCTGGGGAAGCTTTAGTGGCCATTAAAGAAGTAGCTTCTAAAACATTACCACCGGGATATGGATATGAGTATTCCGGTATCAGTCGCGAGGAACAGAACAGCGGCTCCCAATCCATCTATGTATTCATCCTCAGCCTGGTATTTGTGTACTTATTACTGAGTGCACAATATGAAAGTTATTTATTGCCATTTGCTGTATTATTATCCATGCCGGTTGGCTTATCGGGGGTATACCTGTTTGCCAAAATGTTTGGCATTGGTAATAATATTTACATGCAGATTTCCCTGATTATGCTGATTGGATTACTGGCCAAGAATGCCATCCTGATTGTGGAATTTGCTTTGGATAGGAGACGTAAGGGAATGGGACTGGCCGAAGCTGCAGCGGAAGGAGCAAAAGCCAGGCTAAGGCCAATATTGATGACATCCTTTGCCTTTGTATTCGGCCTGATGCCGCTGATGTTTGCCACAGGTGCAGGTGCATATGGCAATCGTTCCATCGGGACCGGGGCCATTGGCGGGATGCTGATTGGAACTGTATTGGGGGTACTGGTAATACCTGGATTGTTTATCGTATTTCAAACGCTTCAGGAAAGAATACGTACTAATAAGTACGATGCAGATGGAGAATTAATTGAACCAACTGAAAGCGGAGCCAGCCAGGGGTAATAAATCCTGATGAAGCTTCCTTTATAAATAAACGCATGTATCAGACTACCATGAAACCAAAATATTTTTTACCAGCAGGAACAGGAATCATTTTAATTGTTTCCATCCTCCTTTTAGCTTCCTGTTCTATTATTCATCCTTATCAAAGGCAAGAGGATATAGCAGACAAACACTTGTACCGGAATAGTACTTCAACAGATACCAATAGCCTGGGCAGTTTACCCTGGACCACTTTGTTCAGGGACAGCATCTTACAGCACCTGATTATGGAAGGCATGCAAAACAATAGCGATTTAAAAATTGCAGTAGCCAGGATTAAATCTGCCAGTGCCACATTTAAACAAAGTAAACAGGCATTACTGCCCTCCCTGAACCTGACTGCAAATCCAGTGTTCCAGAATATACCGGCACAATTTGGCGTACCTCAAACCTACCAGTTATTTGCTGGCGCTGCCTGGGAAGCAGATTTGTGGGGTAAACTGAACAGTGCTAAAAGAACTTCTTTATTATTGCTGCTGCAAAGTGAGGCGTATAAAAGAGCAGTACAAACACAACTGGTTGCTGATATTGCCAGTAATTATTTTTTATTAATGGCATATGATGAACAATTACAGATTACGGAAAAAACAGTAGCTAACCGAAAGGAAGAAGTAGAAACGATGAAAATTCTGAAGGAAAGTGATGTGGTGACCGGTGCGGCAGTGGTACAAAGTCAGGCCAACCGTTATTCTGTGGAAATTACCATACCCGATTTGAAACAACATATTCATGAATTGGAAAATGCGATTAGTATTTTAATAGGTAAAGCACCGGATATACTGTTTAGAAACAAATTACAGGATCAACAAATTTTAGTAAAACTGCAAACAGGTTTACCTATAAATTTATTGGCAAACCGTCCGGATGTTCAGGAAGCTGAATTGCAGTTGAGGAGTTCTCTGGAAATGGAAAATGTAGCAAGGGCTTATTTCTATCCAAGTCTGAGCCTAACGGCTAATACCGGATTGGTGAATACCGGTATAGCCCAATTCTTTAGTCCGTCTTCCTTTTTTGCCAATCTTTCGGGAAATTTAATCCAACCACTGTTCAGCCAGGGACAGAACCAGCAGCGTTTAGCCATTGCTAAAGCCAATAGTGAAGCTAACCTGATAAGTTTCAGGAAATCTTTATTAACTGCAGGACAGGAAGTGTCTGATGCATTGTACAGTTACCAGACAGCAGTTGAGAAAGAGAGCCTGCGTTTGCAACAAATCAGTTACCTCCAGAAATCGGTGGATTATACCAAAGAATTATTGAATTATTCATCCAAAGCAAATTATACGGATGTGTTAACCTCTGAACAAAGTTTGTTGGCAGCACAACTGAACAGTATCAGTGATAAACTGCAGGAACTCACGGCAGTGGTGAATCTATACCGTAGTCTGGGGGGCGGTTGGAAATAAAAGCAGTATTTAAGAATTTATATCTTAATCACGCGTTTTTAAGCCCAACCAGCTTAATCCTGCTGATTCAGTAATTAATATGGCATATTTGGAAAGGATCCCCTTAAGGATCGTATCCACTTTTTCAAGTAAAGCTTCTCTGCTGATTTCCCCGGTATAAATGAATTCATAACTGGGTAAATGAAATGTATTTCCCTGAAAGTCTGTTACATTCTTGGCAAAACCATTTGCCTTTAACATCTTCTTGATCTGATGATAATCATTCGTTGTAGCATCCCTGTGCAATTCAATTCTTACGGTAAATGTAGCCGTTGTTGACATAGTACAATGTATGAGTCAGAAAACAAATATCTGATTATTTTTCATAAATAAAATAAAAAAATAGTA
>Ga0364916_10124_pt2 | contig 16982 bp, 14 predicted proteins | sample SorcelJu500001C4_2_FD_206964 | JGI IMG/M metagenome (GOLD analysis project Ga0364916, IMG submission 206964) | Enriched cells from Trout Bog Lake Hypolimnion, Wisconsin, USA - BchlTB.June20.5000.01.C4 | ecosystem: Environmental > Aquatic > Freshwater > Lake > Hypolimnion/Profundal zone | place...
AATGTTGAACCGGTTACGACGACAAGCTATTGCCTTACGAGGAAATATTCCTGCAGCGAGAAACGGTTGCTAACGTGGCATGTTGTAGACTATCAACTTCCATCATAATTCTTACATCTGCTGGTATTTTCAATCTATCTCCAGAGGGAAGTGTGAGTACTTTGTTATCGTCCAAAACAGAGTTTAAATTTTCGGCCCATTCTATTAAAGAATACATAGAAGTTAATTATGCATATTCTACATTTAAGTTGTCACGTAAGGTGAGGAAAACACGAGGTGCTACATACCGGGGTCGACATCTCCGTCGAAAATGATCCAACTTCTTCTTTGAACTGAGTTACCCCGAACTTGAGCATTGTCGACAATCTTGCGAAGAATTTTGGTAAAGATACCATCGGTCCATTCCAATGTATTAGGATCAAGCGAACCGTAAAGCTTGTCCTTTTTAATAGTTTTCGGATCGATGATGTAAAAGTCTCCTTTTATACCATCGACGCGGTGCAAGGCCTTCAGCAGTGTCCTCCACGAAGTCGATTTTCCAGTTCCTGGCTCACCGACCATCATCACTCCGTGTCGCATATCAAGAACTTGCTTCAACTGAAGAATCTTCTCGACCCACTGGCTTTCAAATTCAAGCATATCCTCGACGCACACAGCTTTGAGGGCATCCAGAACAAGAGGTTCGTCTGCACTCGACACGGACGTGTTTGGAAAAACTCCTTCTAACAGGGATAAGAAAAGAGAGATATCCTCAGCAACGAGCTTGGGAAGCACGCTATTGCAAGTCGCGCGGATGAGGACATCTTTTTCAACGTCAACCAGCTCGAACGCTTGGGACCCCAAGTTTACAAGCGCCTTGCGCTTCAATTCACCAGCACCGACTAGTACGCTTTTAAGTGCTCTGAGGCCGAAGTCGTAATGACTTTGGAGACTCAATTGCTCCTCGCATAATGTAAAAAGCAAAGTAATCTTTCCTGCGAGAGACTCGGCAGTAATAATTCCTTGGCTGAACAACATAACCTGAGCAATCATACGACGATCTGGAGTAGACATTGCAACAGAGCGGAAGAGAAGTTTTAGATTGTCAGGCAGGTTGCTACGACCTGCGTAGCCTGGATTCATAGTCACGAAGATACCAACATCTTTATGCAATCGACAAGTATGGCCCATGAGGTCTATTTGATCAACCTTAGCCATAAGACCCTTTTGGATCGTCAAAATTTGTTGCGAAACAGCTGATAGAATGCGTTCCTCCAAACGGTTAAACTCGTCAAAACAACCCTACAAAAGAGAAGAAACGGATTTTCAGTAGTAAGTGCATGGCACAAGCATAATTTAAACATTACTTACCCATGCGCCGACTTGGCATAGCCCAGAAAAAATCCGCCCCATAGCAGCGTAATCGAAATTTTCGTCGCAGTTAAAGACTAAGACGTATCTCCCAAGCTCAGATCCCAACATTTTCACAGATTCAGTTTTCCCTATTTTTAAAATATGAAAATTTAGTTACGAGCGTATCATCCTCGATAGAATAATTTTGCACGAACATTACCAGTGCCTGCAGGTCCAAATGGGTTTCCACCCATACCGAAGTGCAAAGCTTGAGTCAACGTCAAGTAGCATCGATCTGTCAAAGGCGTTTGAACGAGCCGCTCACCGATGCCGAGGTATTCGAAACCGTAGAAGAAGCTAGCGTTGGATATTTTAATACCCAGCTTTTTCATCAGATCCGTTTCCTTCTGATTCCAATAAAAGCGAAGATGGTATAGCCACGAGAAATTAGACTTTTGGGTCAAACCAGAAGAAACCAAAGATCTGGTAACATCACGCTCATGCACGATTTCGGTAACAAGTTGCTCGCACTTCTTCCTCAAAGCACTGTCAATGTCTAGTAAAACGCCTTCGCTCAGTACTTTAAGTTTGCGCTCAAGTAGGGCAGTGGTATCCTGCAGCGCAGAGGATATCCCTGACTCACTAGACTGTAATGCAGATTCAATCATACCAGACCAAGCGATTTGACATGATAAGATCACAACTTGGGCAGGAAATTCAGACACCCAAGATATGAGGTGATCGAGATCTGAAGGAATTTTTGCAACCGCTTTGTCTAAAGTCTCCGCTAAAGTTTTTATCATTCCGTATTGCAGTCCAGTCAGCCATTCTTTTACGCCTACAGATAGATCAACAGGTGCAGAAAGTGGGACGACCTCCCCCTCCCGTGACATCATGGCAATCGCTTCCGACGAAGATTCGGATTTTGCAACAAGCTCAACAGCATTGATTGCAGCGAACATTTTCATGAAATAGGGAAATATTTTTGTAGGTTCATTGCTATTACCGATTATTTCGACAAGATCATCATTGTTAACAAAATAAAATCGTGGGAATATTTGACGTTGTTTCTCCAGATATTCTCCAAGTGCTTTCTGAACAGTGGCCATACTCGCATCCTGGCGCTCTAAAAGCCTACACAAATTGTCGATTTGTAATAAATCTAGTACACCAGGTTTGCTGCTAACTTTCTTCATCAGCCCAGAGAACTCGTTATCGACACCTTTGAAACGCGTGTACTGAGCAGGTAGCTGCGCTTTGATGTCCGAACTTTTAAATATGCCTCTGAGATAGAGCCACTTTCGCTGAACTTCAACCCAAATCTCAAAAATGGATCTCAAAGAAGTCAGACGACCTTCCCAATTACTAGTTTCTTCTTGAAATTCTGGGACGTTTCTGAAGTATGGACTTTGCTTTAAGGAGGACAGTGAGCTTAGATGGTCTTCCAACATACCAAAAAGGGCATCCCATCCCGAAATTGCACGCGAATTGTCACGTACAATTAAAGTTAGCTCAGCATCTTGCCAACACTTACGAATATCCTGTAAAAACTGCTCCAAAGCTAACTCCCCCTGTGCAACTGCAAGAACTTCTGAAATCGCCTTCTTAGAACCAAGTAAGTTACTGTCCCACACAATGCCCAAGGAAAGGTTGGGTACAGGAACACTGATACCTAAGGTCTTCACTAGTACTTTCCAGTGTCTCTCTTTTAAAGCATCAGAAGATAAGTCCTTCAGAATAGACTGCATCGAATTACACTTGCTTAAAGTCTCCTGTAAATGCTCTACACAGGCGTATGATCTAAATCTGGATGGAATAATTCGGATTCCATCATGGAGTTCTTCAATCTGTTTCCGCACTTTGATGGGAACGACACCTTTCATAGGCGATGCGCGGAGTACTTCAAACTTCTCCCAAATCGGAAGAACAGACTGCCACGCTTCGCGAAGACCAGATATCTCTTCACTGTAATTTGCTATTGTGTCATCAACGACGACTGCAATTCCGAGTGCCGCTTTTGCTCCTCTCAAACGCGATATCGATTCCAGAAGTTTACTAATTTGTTCTTGGAATGTCGTTAATATCTGCAGAGCTTCTGTGGGAATCAATTTTCCGTCAGTAGGTCTTTTAGTTTCCCAGGATACAGCAAACTCGGTAGTTTTTTGTCCGATAACTTTATCTTCTTCCTGAATCTTTTGCTGGAGGACTGGAAGCTGAGAATCGAGTGACTTGGACCGTCTATCTAATATCTGGCCGATGTCTGAAACGACACCGGTTATATTCGACGCAGCCATCCACTCTGGTCCAAACTTAAATCGTTGTCTCTGCAATAATTTTTCCGACGATTCAAGTTCAGAAACGCGACTCTGAACGGAAGAAAAAGAGTTTTTCGTCTTAAGTATGAACTCTACTCCAATTATAACATCTTTTGTCTGGCCCTCTAGATAAATTCCTTCAAGGCGAGTTTTGCAGCTCACTAGTTCACCATGTAACGACTTGATTTCATCCGCAAGTATGACAGAGAAACGATTTTGAATTTCGTTTTGCCACATCTCATATCGGTGATTAATTTTGTTTTGAACCTGATGATAACGAATTACAATCGGACCAAATGCTTTCTCTTCATAACTACTCTCAATCGTTGCGCGAGCAGACTTGATTTCACCGAGAAGCTGCTGCCACTGAAGAATATTTCTACCTAGTCTGTCAGCGATGGTGCCCACTGAGACGTCCCATAGAGCCTGATACTGAAGCCATTTCTGGACGTACTGAGATGCTTGCTGTAAGTGATCTTCGATTGCATTGTATGCCTTCTTGATGTAGACACTTTCTACGAGGTTGATGGCATTAGAGTAGTCTTTAGGTCCAGTTGTGCTTCCGAAAACAACAAATCGACTACTTACGATACGTGGAAGAGTCGCAACAACAGAGAGAAACTCGTGGAAATTATGCTGCCAGTCAACACGAGCTTGCTCCATCGGGGGACTCAAAACAAGAATTTGATTGAAGAGAACGATTTCATAAACGGTTTCAAGACGCTCAGTTAAACCATCAGAAGCTTCACTTCTCACAAAAGCCATCATCCAGTTGTCTATCGCAACTTTCAGCCGACCGCATATTATAGATTCAACTTTCTTGTCAAGCTGATTTATCCAAAGTGAGACGTTAGAAAAGTTCTTTCTCTGCATTTCATCGACAACATTTTGCAAATCAGCCATGATAGTCTCTAGTGTTGTTCTTTCGTATGGCGCGGCCTCTAGTCTCCTCAGTAAAGATTCGACCTTGAACACTTTGTCGTTCAAATCGTGAACTCGGTCCTGAAAGTCGCTTACTCGGATGGATATACGTGCGACCCAATCATTAAGATCGGCAGAGTCCCATTTGATCCAGCGCTGAGCACGCTTAGTACCTCCCATTGCCTCATTAATAACCTCGCGTACAGGCTCGATATATGAGTTAAGGAGGATAGCGTTTGCATCGGACATATTCCGCTTTGACTCATAGAAGGATGATAGCGCAGCTTGGAGTGCTACTGCGACAGGATATCGCGAGTATGCTTCTTTAGCAATACTTCGAATACTTGCAGGGATTAAATTCGTGGAAGAAGACAGACTTGGTAGGAGCCAGTCGAGATATTTCACTTCTTTGAAGAGCTCTGCATGACTCGCCTCGAAATTCACGCGGATAAATTTCTTCATAGAGACAGGGTCCTCGTCGACAAGAAGAATGAACTCTTTCAGTCTGTTGTATGATCGGTAGTCTGTCTTCAACTGCTCGTCTCTCCAAGTCTTGTAGAGTTTTTCTGGGTTTAGATAGCCTCGTAACTCATCACATACCTCTTTCAACTGCCGCCCTTCAAAGTGCGCTTCCCAGCCTACTCCTAGCACGTCCTCCATGCGTTTCATGAGCATTGTCAACTGGTTTTCGATCTGACGAGCCCAGACAATGCGGCCACTTAGAGGTGGGATTCCGCGGAGTTGCGCTGTAGCACGCTCCTGCGATTCTTCGTAACGAAATTTGAACTTATCCTGCAACCTCTTCACATCTTCACGGACGTTTTTAACGAGCGAATTTCTAAATGAATTCACTGCGTGACGAATGGCTGGCCGGAAAAATAACGGGTTAAAAGTAGCAAAGACGCGGAACATTTCATCGGCTGATTTAGCAGACTCCAGCTTATCGGACAATAATCGAGTTATTTTTTCCTCAGTCTTCTCGAGGCGCTTCTCGTACATCTGACTTCCGATACTCCATGCACTGTCACCGTCTGCCGAAATATCTAGGACATCACTATTACTCTTGAGAAATACTTTGTACGCCTCGCTGAGTTCTGTTGAAATGTCACTCTCTTCGTCAGACAAAACAACAGCTAGAATATTTACTAGCTTGTCATGCTGCTCTCTAAACTCTGCGATGACTCTCAGTCGGTGGCGTAGTTCTTTGTGCTCCAACACTACAGTTTTGATTTTTTCGTGTCTACGTTTTGAAACATCTGCAAACACTTGTCGTTGAGCGGAGTACTGAGTATCCCATGCCTGGAATACTGCGCTTGCGTCATCCATGGTTTTCCTAAACTCAGCCATGGGGCAGTTCATGATTCCTTTATCCCTCAAAATACCGAGCAGTTTGCTTCCGACAAGACCCGCAAGCATCTCCAATAAGGACAATGCGCGTGATAGATCGTAATTAGAATGACGCAACTTCGAAAAGTGTTGCAATGATTGCGAAACTGCCCGTGAGAGCTGAGGTTGTAAAGACGTTGCAGACTGAACGTCTTCAACTGGGAAATCTCTGAGAAAAGTTACGGAAACCTGAGCGACTTCTATGGACTTATCGAGCTCCGCTTCAGCTTCTTTAATAAGCTGCTCTGCAACTCTATTCGTGCGCTTAAGAACGAGCTTGGTGAGCAAATATGGCGCGCTCTCGAGCTCCAACTTTGTCTCAGCCATCTTCTTGTCCAGCTCTTTCCAAAAATTTACCTCCTTTTCAGCCGACCCAGGGAAAGCTGACTTAAATAGCGAAGCTTGACGCTTAATTTCCGTCGGCCATTGCTTTGTTGTGCTGTTTACTTCGTTTGCGAAAGCTTCTTGCTGTTCAGCAGTTTCTCCGAGTACGAGGTTGATATCCTTGAATATCTGATCAACTTGTGCTGAGTTGTACTTCTCTACAAAACTTTTAAGAGTTGCAGAAGATGTCGCCTTAGACTTCTCCATGATTTCGACAGGCACTGGAAGTCGTGGTGTAGGTATCGATGTCCCGCGAACGCATTGCTCCAGTGCGAGTTCGACTTCACGCATTTTTCTCTGCACGTTTCCGTGGTTTTCTGCCTCTGAAGGGTCGTCGATCGCCGCACCGCCACCACGAGTACTCTTCAGTCGTACGAGCGGGACGAATGAATTCCGAAGGTATTGCTGAAGCATACCAAGCATCGCTTTTCCATCGGACGCACCTCCTGTGCATGGAAGTGTGATGATCTGTAGTTGGGTGCTCAAGGGCTTTCTACTATGAATCGTCCCCGGTCTAGTCTTAATGAAAGCAACGGAAGAAGTTCCATCCAGAACAGACTGAGCTTGGAGAGAAAAATTCAAAATATCTTCGGAAAGAAAAAAGAAGGTATATTGTTAGTTAAAGTTGCGATTTAATTGTATATATAACAATAATATCTGTACCACGATCGTCCCCTGATTCCATTGCTATCACATAGAGAGCCTCGTATTCTGCTCCAGAAACAAATTTTTGAAGGCACTCAGAGGCGTCCAGTGTAGCAAGTAGGTCGTCTAAAACCTCCAATCCATTTCCCTTCAAAGAGACTAGATTTGGGCATACGGACCGCAGGTAGCCTTTGAGGGAGAGGACCGCGGGACCGGAGTCATCGTCGGGTCTCGATTCATCGAAATCTTGCATGACGAGAATAGAAGGCTAGTTCGACAGCTCGGTGTAAAAGGACGTATGAAATAAGCCGCGACGTTTGATATATGACAACACTTGCTCGAGAGTAGATATACTACCTAATAATGGGTTATCTCCTTTTTGATTCTTTGTGTGGTAATAATTTGAAATCTCAGCGGACAGACTGCACTGCACATATATACGGCGGTATATCAGCGAGTCATAATTTTGAAAACTTTTTAAAAACACACACATCAGTACGGCGTACCATATGGGTCACCTGTTTCTCAGACCTCGTTTTTGTTTTTTTTCTCTGAAACACATGTTCAAGTCACTCTGTGCTGACTTGACGACGACAATTTGGGTGCAAGATTCGATCGAGCCTAATAAATCTCCTCACAATATGATATTAAAAATCTCACATAGAATCCAGAAGATCTCAACAATATTCCACAAAATCATATGGTCCCTATTAAAATCTAAATAAAGTGCACCCATTCTGACTGTCGAGTTCCGCCCGCTTCACTCTCAGTACTTGCACGCTATGCGTGCAAGTACTGAGTGCCAAGTGGAGCTTCACTCTCGGTTTGGCGGCGAGCATAGCGTGTACGGGCCTGGAAATAACGATACCATGTAACAATTCCTGGTAGCGTAAGCATGGGCTGACAGAGACCTGTCTCCAGGTCATGCAGAAGGGCAATTCCACGCTACTCGTCTCGGCATACTCATGACACTCACTCTCGTATATATCCACTGTGTAAATCACTCTCGTATATATGCACTGTTTAAATATGTGTGCCCGTGTCTATATGACGTTCACTCACATAATATACAGGCATATATGGATGTCAGTCATATATGGGTGCCAGTGTCTATGTACTATTGCCTATCGTAATTACTACATTATTGTTTTTGCTATCAATAACGAGTATTGGCCGCCATTTATTAATATTGATATTGTACCTTACTTAATAGGCAGTATATTACGGCCGCGCCTGACGGTCAGCTATATAGAAGTTTGCACTTCTGCTTGTTTCAGCAAACAGAAGCAAGATCTGCAACTGTAAATAGGGTCGTCAGCTCCTAGTAGCTAAAAAGTAGTAGTTGGCGGCTTCTGCCTTCCAGAATGCAACAAGAACAAGCAAGCATGTGTTGTTGATAGTAAATCAACAATAGATCTGAATAGTCGCGTAAGTTAGCGCGACAATAAGTAATCAGTAAGATCGAGAATTAATTAGGTTACATAACTATCAATAAGTAAAGTCATAATGTAAGTACCTGAATAGTCGCGTAAGTTAGCGCGACAATAAGTAATCAGTAAGATCGAGACTGATAACGAATTGTGCGTTCACATGCTTTGACTATTCGGGCAATCTAAATAGTACGAGGTACATAATGTCAATGCAGTTTTCAGGTGCTGCCCTCGGTCTTGCGTAATGTTCGGTGACACACCGCACATGCATGATGTTGAAGCAAGGACGCACGCATGAAGTGCGTGTGGCATGGTGTATGAGGTTCTTTCTGCTATAGTATGTAGATGGAGTTATTCATATGCATAACAGCGATAGTATATAGTATAGACCACAACTGCCTACCATCTACCACTTACGCCACCATCATCTACAGATCTGCAGCCGCCACTATACTGACTATGATACTAGCTAGTACTAATACTAATACAATACTTGTACTAGTACTAGTAGTACTAGTACTAGTACTAGTACTAGGGCGGAGCTGCCTGCTGCTGCCTGCTGCCTGCTGCGCGGGCGGCGCCTAGCTAGTAGACAGTAGCTACCACTAGCTACTAGCTATCATATAAAATACTGCGGCGCCTTGATTAGAGTTATACTTCTACTTGCTTCTAGCTTCTAGTTATTACATTACTAGCTAGTTATTAGTTTTTATAGTTAGTGAGGACTACTAATTATAGTTTTTACTAGCTAGCTAGACAACAAGCAGCAAGCTACTAGATCATAGCTAGCTAGTACAGTAATAGTACAGCCATGCAGTTCAGACAATATTGCTTCAAAAAATAGTCGCAGAGATGATCATCGGCCGCGCATTTAACAAGTTTAGCTATCGGCCATTTCGCGGCCCTTGCCGAAATATGCAATGCCCGTCAAGAAAGTCATATATACCTTGCTTGTTCTATGCTGATGGAGCTGGTAGTCACGCTTTGTCTGGCGAAACACAAACCTTTAGATGCAAGTGTGGATATAAGGAAAATATTTACAAGCCCATGGTCGCCCCTCATCCTCCGACAGGACACTTCGTCACATGGACACTGTCACGCATAGATATGCCTGTATATTATGTGAGTGAGCGTCACAGAACTGGACACATATTTACACAGTGCATATATACGAGAGTGAGTGTCATGAGTATGCCGAGACGAGTAGCATGGAATTGCCCTTCTGCATGACCTGGAGACAGGTCTCTGTCAGCCCATGCTTACGCTACCAGGAATAGTTACATGGTATCGTTATTTCCAGGCCCGTCCACGCTATGCTCGCCGCCAAACCGAGAGTGAAGCGGGCGGAACTCGACAGTCAGAATGGGTGCACTTTATTTAGATTTTAATAGGGACCATATGATTTTGTGGAATATTGTTGAGATCTTCTGGATTCTATGTGAGATTTTTAATATCATATTGTGAGGAGATTTATTAGGCTCGATCGAATCTTGCACCCAAATTGTCGTCGTCAAGTCAGCACAGAGTGACTTGAACATGTGTTTCAGAGAAAAAAAACAAAAACGAGGTCTGAGAAACAGGTGACCCATATGGTACGCCGTACATCAGCCACACCTCTGGCATAATGTGCTACCAATTTTTTTAAGAACACATAATATCAGCAGCACAAATACACACCGACCGCGAACTTAGACTTTTTTAGATTTCCGTCCATAATATAATAATAGCGTATCAAGGATACAGAGCGACCGAAAGTTATACTTTCTCATAGCCTGCAGCAAGCTTTAAAAAAATTGTATTTCATTTTAAAAGTACTATTTTAATAGCTTTTAATAAATAGAAATAGCTATTTTATACTCTACTACGTAGAAGAATACTATAGTAGTAGTACTCTCTCTCACTGAAAAAAATGTTTTGTCTGGAGCCTGGAGGACCCAAAGGTAGCTGCTAATCTTTTGCCACTTTGCAATCTAAGCTTAAGCGCTTTTGACCCACATATGGTAGTTGTCAACCATTGTAATGTAATACAATCTCCTATACACAACTGTTCGATCTTTTTATTACGTGATAAAATGACATATAAATGTAGGTCAGTCCAGTCGTCTTTTCACTGTGTCTCCAATAACAGCATAGACATTATGTCTACAGGTCATTCTTTGGGCTTTCCATGCTGTTAGCGCCCAGGATAACGATAAAGGAAATAACTCACGGAATTGACTTTTGAAACCTTCAGAAAACTCATATATTGCGCAAATAATGGCATCCATTTTTCTCTTCCAGTTTCACCAGTATTTCGGAAAATTATATGTCATATACCCAGTGGTTTTTAAGGAACTAGCCTATTAATAGTGCTTTCCCGCGAGTGCCCAATTTATTAACCTGTCTCCTCTCCGTCTGAGCATGTTTTTCAAGGTAAATTCTCCCCATATGTCAAATCCAGTGTGTCCGACAATCCGTTACAATATCATAGTGCATATTAGAAGCTTCTAACTGGAATAATCGGAACACTTCCAGATAGTGCCATATACAATATGACATATGTACAATATGATTTTGTGACGGAGGAGGCATGATTGTTGAGATATTTGATCTCTGATGCATTATTCGTCCTTCGATGAATATCGAGATATAAAGCTGCTCCATGCTGTGATGCAGACACAGAGCACAGAGAGAGAGCAGAAGAGAAGAGCCAACATTCTTTTTACACAAAAACGAAAACGACAGGTCAACGGCTACATTTCGAGAACGACAGGTCGAGAACGACAGGTCAACAGCAGATCGAGAACGACAGGTCAACGGCTACATTTCGAGAACGACAGGTCTTTTTTTTTTCGGGGGCGCTATATATAGGGACATATACACACACCTATCGGCATATAAAGCGACCTTCGGTCGCTCATAAAATAATACTCTGTCGTAGTGGTATCACGATGAGAAATGTATTGCTACAATCAACAAGAATAGACCTCGACATCCCCGCAACCTCTTCTTCCTTTGCTCCAAGCTGGGTCCTAGCTGGCGATTTCGACGGCGACGGAGTGCAAGAGCTGATGCTGGCAGATGTGCATGGACATATGTGCATGCGAAAGGTATCCTGATTTATATATACATGTCGTATACACAAGTCTTTGGTTTGATAGACTTGCCTTTTCACTCAGGATGGAAAGATTTACTCTGAAGGATACACAGATTTGGAACGCCATACTGTGACGGCATTAGATTTGTGTTACAGGTGTGCTGACTCAAAAGACTCTATCGCCGTGCTGAGTTCAGATGGGACCGTCGCCGTGATTGTTATTGAATTCGAAGACTCTGAAAGAACGATACGACGAATTGTGTGTGCGGAAGTGAAATTGGTCGTTCTTACGGCATGCAGAACTTTGAAAAGCTTTCGTGCGACCTCAGATGGAGTGTCATTTGCAGTCGGAGGAATCGAAAAGATACGGCTTCTGCGGTACTCAATTTATCCTCACTATAATATCCATCGCAGATCCAACTTTGTTTATTAGATTGTGCATTATTTTGTAGGTATAATTTCGATTCGGGAACGATATCTTTCATCGGAAGTATTCCGGTACGGAACGACGAAGTAAATTACCCATCAAGTAATGAGTTCTAAATTGTATATTGTGTCTTCAGGTATGCTTTGATGTAAACTCTGTCGATGTCATGAATGATCGCTATATTCTTGCTGCTGGGACGATGGGCAATATATCTATATTCGAGGTTGACGACCACGAGTCTTTAATGGTGTCGGAAATTCCTATGACTGGTGCGCTCCCACTACCTGTATCTGTTGCTGCAGGACCTGCTACAGTCACAGGAAGAATCGTGAATCAAGATTGTCTTGAGTTTGCAGTGGCTTGGCTAGATGGACGGATCGCTGTGTGCGGTATTTATGTCTGTGATTCCGTGCTGTGTTTACCTGCAGAAGTGGAGGTTGACGAGGAGGAAGAATCGGCCGATATAGGTGGTACCACGGTAGAAGAGGAAACAGATTTTGTTTTCCCGGATCGATTGTTATCAATAAAAAGACATGAGCACTTCCAGTGGAAAGTAAGACAAAGTTTGTTGACGCCAGACACACTCATTTCAATTCGATCAATTGATATCAACGCTTCAACTTCTAAAGGTAAACATATTTCATTATTACTATTTTGATTAATTTTTAAAAATCATATATATAATATTTATCGAAATCTCTATGTTTTTAATCACGAAGCCACTAAACATGAAGTTGCTTTTGTCGTCTGCTCTTGGAATGGAAAAGGGCATATTCTCTATGGGAAACAAGAAGCAGAAGTATACAAGCTTGAATGTCTTAGTTTTTTTACAAAGCTTACTAATGATTGCGTTTCAGCAATATTATCTTTCGAAACCGGTAAATATCTTCTTATTTTTCCGAATATGCGTAAATGTAACGCGCTGTTATTTTAGTAAACGGTGATGCACACATGAAGACGGGCTTAGTAAGAGATGAACAATGTTGCACTGATACTATGCATTCGTCGATCGAAGAAAACGTTGAAGCGATTAGCGAGCTATCTTCTTGTAAACGCTCATCCGATAAGCAAACCTCCTTGATTTTTCTCACTATGGCCGGCGAAATATTTTCTTTGTCAAATTTGCAGGAACAAATCGCTGAAATAGGGAATTACAACAGATATTCTTCATAGCGTCATATAGCTGTCATAGTACTACAAAGCAACCAATATTACCTACTTTTCTACTTTTACTATATTGAAATAGTAGTAGTAGTAGCTAGTCGGTAAGAATAATAAACAAGTACTTGTAAGAGTCATATACAGTATTTGTATTTAGCTAGCAGTACTAATACTAGCAGTTAGTATTAGTATTAGTATGCACATGCACCAATTATGGCTGCAGCATCTCGCTCACACCAGCACCAGCCAATGCTGCTCTTCTTGTTATAGGACGAGAGACGAGAGTACCTAGCTACGTACACAGTGCGTGTCTACCCATAAAATAATAGCGGCGCGTACTACATACTGCCTACAATAGTCAACTAGATAGAAGCATTATTAATAATAGTGGTTGTAGTACTGTACACTATGTACTGCGTAGTACAAGTATAGCTAGCCATAACTGCCTTAACTATAACGCTATAACTATAACTATAACCGCCCGTATGGCTGCTATACGTATAGAACAAATAGTTAATACCTAAGGCTCCACGATTCATTTGCCTTTTTTTTTACTCTTGACTCAATCGGAACCTTGGGTCTCGATAAGTATCCCTCGCAGCCATCATCTCATCTTCTCATCATCCCTCTACTTGGACATCATTGAACGAGCTACAGTGAATGCCCCGACTAATGAAGCCAACTGAACCTTCTCTGAGGCTCCGTGGGAGAGCCTGAACTCAATAGTAGACAATTTGTCCAGTAAATGTGCCATTGCAGCATCCGGTAGTTCGGTATTGGTTACCAGCACGCTAAGTTCCCTAGTAATGTCCGACAATGCGTATCCAAAGTCCATATTGGCCTTCAGCAGAAGTGCATTTTAGAGTCGACAGGGAAATCTTAGATAAACTAACACGAGTCACCTGCAGCATTCCTTTGTATGCCTGCTCGAAGCCGTCGTTTAGAAGGGACTGGAACATTCCCTCGATGAGACGCGGGACAGCAGCTCCGGCCGTCAGGTAGACCGCCTCCTCATCGATTGTCTTATAAGCCATATCCGCCGACTGAAGGAGATTCAGCACACGCCTAAGATCGCCGCATGCAAGCTGAAAGGAAATAAGTTCAACAAGCAACGGTTCAAGACGTAAAAAGTAATTAGTATGGAAAACATCATGCCTGCAAGATTGCGCCTTTGCCGGTCTCAGTAATATTCACTCGCTCGGAAGCGATTACTTGATCGAGACGACCAATGATTTGCGCCGGCTGAAGAGGTGCAAAGCGAAATCTCGTGCAGCGAGACTGTAGCGCTGGCATGATTTTATTCACGTAGTTACATATCAAGCAAAAGCGAGTTGACGATGTGTATTTTTCGATAACTGATGACAACAATGACATCAGATAATTTAAAAAATATATATATCAATGATTCGGAGGCAAAGCAAAATTGATGTACCTCTTCTCAGCGCAGACTGAGCCTCCTGTGTCATGGCGTCAGCTTCATCAAGGATCACGAGCTTAACACCTGAGCTGAAGAGCTTTTTCGTGCCTGCAAACTCCTTGATCTGCTCTCTTACAACATCGATGCCACGATCGTCACTAGCATTCAGCTCAAGAGTCATAGACGAGTAATGCTCTCCGAACATCTTCTTTGCGCATGCGATAATAGTTGATGTTTTCCCCCGTCCCTATAGATGAGGAGCGTATCACGAGGTGCATGTCCGATTCACTGACAACAGTTAAAATAAAATCTATACCTGGTGGGCCATGAAAGAGTAAATGCGGTAATTTATTTGATTCTATTAGCCTATTCAAGATTTGTATGATTTCCTCGTGAGCGATGAGCTCGTCGAGAGAGTTGGGCCTGTATTTCTCAACCCATGGCAGCTGCGATTTTGGATTCGGGGCAGTAGCTGTCTCTTCGGACATCTCCATGGATTCGGAAGATTCAACGACTGCTGCCATCTTGTAATTTTTATTGTCAATAGAATAATTAATTATGTGCTGAAATCTTAAATTTAACGATAGCTTAGAATTCAACAAAGCAATCAACATCAGTCATTTATATAACAATACTAAAGTATACTGACTGACTGACTAAAGTATTACGTGTGTTCGCCTATCTAGTGACGCTTTTGGCGTTTTTGTTTTCCACTAGCCGTTGAATTGTGACAAAAAACACACTTTTAGATACTTACAACTTTAACGCGTTTCCTTGATACTTTAGTTAATATCACATACAAATACCTTCCTGGCACACTGACCACAACTACAAAATATCTACTTACCACAATTGGTAAACCTATAGGACCTTCACCCGAAACCTCACAGCGAAAAGACGTAGAGAGATCGAAGCGCGCGCGATTTACACGTTTTCTGACGACCTCATCGACTCAGAGATAGGCCACATGCCGAGAAGAGGTAATTTCCTTCATTCATATACATTTAAACCTTGCTTACTCTATTATACAATATATTCCGGGCTCTGCTCCAGCCAAGGAACCTCATTTCTGGTGATATTAAGTGCCGCGGCAATTAGCGTTCCCTAGAGAACATTTAATTTATGTTTTATAGGCTTGTTCAACAAATTAAAGCCTCGGAAGGATGCTACCCGAGGCAAATCGAAGATATACGATGGTGAAAGATTCCTCTGCATAAATAGTACATCCTTATTCGCTAACGGGAAGTCAGAGTTTTCACGCAGTACTCGAACCTGTTTCACCGTTTCCTCACTGTCTATGATTCCCCAAATGGTGAAGTCCTTGGTCATGTCGATAGCGGCTTCGCAACTTCCTTTACAAGAGAGACAGTGGGTGATACAAGCACTCGAATAAGATCAGTCGACACAGGCGCAGGATATATGATTGCTTGTTTCGGTCGGGGGCTATCTACTAGCCACGGCACCAGGCGGCACCATGCTTTTACGAACGATCGAACGATTCGTCGACGGTTCAAAATTGTTTACAGCATTTTCTATCGTATGCTATAGTAGTATTATATATGCTTACTGAGTAATTTAGAATTGATCTATACGGTTTACTTAAAAGAACAAGATATACTTTATTTAAGAAGCAAGTCATCAAGAAATGCTCGCCGCCCGTTGTTTTGCTTCTTCTTTTATTGCTAAGCTTCCTCGCTCTTCTTTCCTCAATGCACTTCTATCATTAATAGTTACTCAATATATTGATATGTATACTACATACTACTGATAACGATTATTTCCAATATTCGTCATATAACTGAGGGTCCCAGATATCGTTTGCATATTGCCACCGGCCGGCCCAGCGGCCAGGCAGCAAGCACAGCCAGCCATCAAACGCAGTTATATATCTGTCCCGCGGAGGAAGCGACTCGTCATCAAGATATATATTTAATTCCTTGTGGTGGATCAGTCACACGAGGAACATATTATATAAATGGTGTAGTTCTGTGGGCAATTTACGTCAGGGCGCCTCATATCTCATATAGCTAGCGAGAAAATCATTCGAACACACTGTCCATTTTTGATAAAGTCGTAGCAGATCTTTACAAGAACTCAAAGTTAACGACGAATACTTTAGATGCGGCTAATTTATCGATTCGGCGTTATCTAATCTGTTGATAATATGTGTATTTGAGGAAATTTGTCGAATAATCTTAAGATGGGGGCCAAAGCTGTCACATCAATAGGCTCTGCTTTTTGAATTCGAAACTATTTCAAAAAGGCTTACGCAAAGTAATTTTATTTAATTTTATAGCTCCACTATTGACATCTGAACGAAGTTACTGTAGAAATACCGAAATCATAACTCGGAAAAGTCCTCTTCGAGTGTCGGTTCTTTCAGTGCAGGTTCGAGTGGTCCTATATAGAAAAAACATTAATATCACCAGAAATGAGGTTCCTTGGCTGGAGCAGAGCCCGGAATATATTGTATAATAGATTCAGTGAG
>Ga0364916_10157_pt1 | contig 16885 bp, 18 predicted proteins | sample SorcelJu500001C4_2_FD_206964 | JGI IMG/M metagenome (GOLD analysis project Ga0364916, IMG submission 206964) | Enriched cells from Trout Bog Lake Hypolimnion, Wisconsin, USA - BchlTB.June20.5000.01.C4 | ecosystem: Environmental > Aquatic > Freshwater > Lake > Hypolimnion/Profundal zone | place...
AGCTGAGGCAGCAGTAGCGGCGTGCGCGAAGGTGGCAAAGGCAGCAGCAGACCGTTGGAAGTTAAGAAAAACGTCAAATGCACTTCTAATTGCCAAAGCGGCCACCGCTTCCAAGAGCCAATTCCTCGCCAACATGAGCCACGAACTGCGCACCCCTATGACCGGCGTTCTTGGTATGCTCGATCTCGTCCTTTCAGGAAACCTCGAACCGGAGCAGCGGGAATTTGTCGAAATATCCAAAAGATCGGCATTATCCCTTGTCCGGATTCTCAACGACATCCTTGACCTGTCAAGGATCGAAGCAGGCAAATTGTCTATAGAAGAAGAACCGTTCTCTGTTCGCGAATGTGTGAAGAATACATGTAACATTCTTTTTCCCGCCGCGAAAGGCAAAGGGATTGACCTCAATTGCACGGTGGCTAATGATGTCCCGGAGATTCTGGTTGGCGACCAAACACGGATCAACCAGGTACTAACGAACCTTGCCGGCAATGCTGTCAAGTTCACTCAAAAAGGTACGGTAGAGCTGCGTGTCACGAGGGGAGATAACACACTTGACAGCAAGCGAGAAGTTACCTTCACCGTAAGCGATAGCGGCATCGGCATTCCTGAAGACAAGAAAAATCTTCTTTTTCATGCTTTCAGCCAAGCGGACGACTCGCATTCCCGTAGTTATGGCGGCGCGGGTCTTGGTCTTGTCATAAGTAAGGAAATCGTTGAACGTATGGGGGGGGGCGATCACATTCATCAGTGAAGAGGGGGCAGGAAGTACCTTCACATTCACCCTCCCCCTGGCGGAAGCCACCCGAGAAAGCGAGGCCTCATTAGCGACCAAGCCCCTATCAACTGAAACATTTCCGGTCCCAGCGGGAGAAAGGATTCCGCGTCTGCTGCTGGCAGAAGACGATCCGACCATCAGGAAGATTCTCGGCCTGATGCTCGAACGGTCAAACTACGAAATAGATTTCGCTGAGGATGGCCAGAAGGCGATAGAGATGTGGGAACAGGGAGGGTATGACTTGGTGCTAATGGATGTGCAGATGCCTCGTCTCAATGGATTTGAGGCTACCAGCGTCATCCGGGATCAGGAACAGGCGAATGGAGGCCACACCCCAATAGTCGCCATGACGGCTCACGCCGGCAAAGAGGACGAGGAGAGGTGTTTCGCCGCAGGAATGGACGCGTATATTCCTAAGCCAGTCGATTTCGAGAAGACTTTGCAGGTGATTGGGGAAACTCTCAAAAACATTAAAAAGGCTCAGGGAAGAACACTAGCACCTTGAGAGCACCGGCTGGTGGATAAAATATCTTACGAGGAACAATCATGTTAATTGGATATGCGCGTGTCTCAACGCAAGATCAGAACCTTGATCTTCAGATTGAAGCCTTGACCAAGGCAGGCTGCGAGAAGATTTTCGAAGACAAGATCAGTGGCAGCCGCACCGAGCGGCCCGGACTGGCTAATATGCTGGGAATACTGCGCAAGGGCGATACCCTCGCCATTTGGAAACTGGACCGGCTTGGCCGTAGCGTCAAGAACCTGGTTGATCTGGTTGGCGATTTGCACAAGCAAGGCGTCGAGTTCAAGAGCCTTACTGACGCCATTGACACCGGCACACCTTCAGGCCGTTTCTTCTTCCACGTCATGGCAAGCCTAGCCCAGATGGAGCGGGAATTGACGGTGGAGCGCACCCGTGCAGGGCTTGAAGTCGCCCGTCAACTTGGCCGAAAGGGCGGACGTAAGCGGGTGATGACGGACAGTAAAATAGAGTCAGCCAAGAAACTGCTCGCCAACGGTGTGCCGCCCCGTGACGTTGCCAAGAACCTCGGAGTGTCTGTACCGACGTTGTACCGCTGGATTCCAGCCTCTTCATACCCTTAACGTGCTTTATTTTCCGTTTTCTGAGACGCCCCCATGGAGCACAAAGAAGGCCGCATCCAGCTTCACCTGGTGCGGCCTTCTTTTTATTCCCAAACCTAAATTTCCAGAATCTCCGGCACTTGTTGCGGTCACTCTTCCCAGCAGCGGCTGGTAAGGCCATGTTTTTCGCTCCCGGCGGGTGGCCACCAGGGTGCCAATTTCAACTATTCGTCGTCGGGAATTATTTCCAGAGAAACAACGGGAAAATCTCCGCTCACTGCCTTTTGATCTTCAAACCACTGGCAATCTGCCAGTGATATGCCCTGTAATGACCCACCCGTCGGCATGTGGATCCTTCTCACCGTCATACATGGACCACCGGACTTAAGCTGTACCACTATCCCCGCAGTTATACTTGCCATTTGGACCGCTCCTTTTGTGCTCACTGTCTTTGCCCCCTCCCGGCCTTATATGAGGCCGGGAGGGGGCAAAGCTTTCTGCCGGTGGGTGTTACTTCTTCGGTTTAGCTGCACCTTGCCTCACAGCAACGGATTTGTCAGCCATTACCCGGCCACCTGCTGAAGACCCATTCCTCAGTGCTTTGCTGGCGTCCGTAGTTTCCTTTCTCGTCGGCGGCTTGATTGTTTCTTTTTTCATTTGCATTTTTCCTTTTCAATAGGGTGTTTAGGGGATTTGCTTCTGCCCCTAGATCAGAGTGCAAAACGAAAAATAACCTCCTTCCAGTCGTTTTCCCCTTGCACTCTTAACCCCTTGCAGTATAAAAAGAAGCACGCGAAAGAGGGGAAGGGTTTCCGACTGTCTCCGATTTTGAAAGGCTCCTGGCGAGATTACCCCCGTAATCTCACCAGGAGCCTTTCTTTTTGTGGATGACAGTATCATAGATTTTTTTGCCAATCAAGCTTTTTGCTATTGACTCCAATGTCAATAAAAAGATAAAATAAGGCACCGCATGCGCGGTGCCTCCTTATTAGTAAGTGGGTTTTGTGCAAGATGCCGATAAAGCGAACCTTTTTCTGAGAGTTTATCTTTTTAAATAATCATCCCATCTAGGATAAACAAGACCGCCTATGCCAAAAAATAAGATTTTAAGAGCTGATTCGCACATGCAGAGGGTCGGCCCCCTTGGGGGTGCTTCAGAAAACGGTTCGCTGAGTACGCTAAGCCCGCCCTAAGCCCGGACCATTTTAAAACCTGGCAAAAAAGTGTTTATATGCAATACCTAATGTGATACTGCATGGGATATATTTTGACGGCCCCTTGCGATAATTGCGTTTTTTCTTTTTGGAGGCAACGTGAGAAAGAATGGAAACCCCTCGTCCGAAGCCAGGATACTACGCCATCGAGCCGAGCATCATCTAACCCAGGACAAAGCAAAAACAGAGCCTTATCCTGCTACAGCGGAGGAAATACAGCGGCTGTACCATGAGCTCCAGGTCCACCAGATAGAACTAGAATTGCAGAATGAAGACCTTCAGCATACGAAAGCCGAGACCGACAACGCGTTGGCAAGATTTACTGGTCTCTTCGATTTTGCTCCAGTGGGTTACATAACCCTTGACCATAAGGGAACCATCCTCGCAGTGAACTTTGCTGGAGCTGCCTTGCTAGGAGATGTACGGTCACAGCTGATCGGACGCCCCTTCAAATACTTCCTTTCAAATGACTCGCTGCGTTTTTTCGGGTTTCTCGATAAGGCGTTTGCCGACCAAGAGAAGAAAACCGGCGAGTTCACGCTCAAATCGGCAGAGGAAACCCCGCTTTTTGTGCGTATTGAGGCCCAAGTTCCTAGTCCTGGGGATGATGAATGCCACCTCGCGATTATCGACATTACAGAATTGCGCCAGAAGGACTTTTTGCTCATAGCGCAAAACCGCTTGGCCGCCATGGGCGAGATGATCGACAATATTGCCCACCAGTGGCGAACACCGCTGAATACTCTTGGTCTCTCAATCCAGCAACTCTTGCTGTCTCGCGAGCATGGCGAATTAAGCAGGGAATTTCTTGAAGAATCTGTAGGTAAATCAATGGAACTCATCAATCACATGTCACAGACAGTTGATGATTTCAGAAACTTCTTCAACCCAGATAAGAAAAAGGTGGATTTCAAGGTACATGACATAGTTGTTAAAGCTTTGTCGCTTTTAGAAAGACATAGTACCAGCCAGAAAGTTGCCATCAATGTAATAGAGAATAATGGCAGTCACATCACTGGATACCCTAATGAATTTTTACAAGCTGTTTTCAACATTCTGGTTAACGCCGTGGACGCCCTGACGGAAAGAAAAACTCTCGATCCGAAAATAACGGTCACCATAGGCGTTGAAGAAAAAAAAGCTGTGGTAGCCATTGCCGACAATGCTGGAGGCATACCAGAGGAGATAATAAACCGAATATTTGCACCTCATTTCACAACCAAAGGGCCTGCCAAAGGAACCGGGATAGGCCTTTACATGTCGAAGGCGATCATAGAGAAAAACATTGGGGGGACCCTAACTGTGCGCAATATCCCAGGGGGCGTGGAATTCCGAATTAAGATCTGAGGCTTTTGCGGCGTTGAGGCAGCAGCCCGAACGCAGGCACCTGGTCGGACTTCGACTGCCAGGTGCCCGCGTCCCAGTCCTACTCCGACAGGGTGACCCCCAACTGTTCAGGTTCAGGTACCCCCTAACCGGACGGCATCCTTGGGCGGGAAATGCGCCAGAATAAGGAGGCCGGGGATGACCTCCCAGCCTTGCCTATCTGTCGCAAGAATCCATACAGATTCAAAACAGATTCTTTTTTATTCTGGATAGATTTTTTTGTGATTTTTACATTGACACCAACAGATTCTTGCCGTACTCTCTCCGTACACGTAGTAACCCCCACACCAAAAGGAGAGAAAATCATGGCAAGCATCACTGAACTCATTGCCCTTCGGCAGCAGCAGAACGAGAAAACGGAAGCAATCACCGCCAGGATACCCGTCTCGTATGTGGCACATCTCGATGAGCTTTCATCCTCGCTCGATGTCACCCGTCAGTTCCTACTGACCGAGATGATCAAAGAAAAAGTAGATGAAGCATTGGCCTTGTACGCAGAGGAGCAGAAGAAGAACATCTCGCAGGTAACTGATGATGACGATGAACCCGTCAGCGGGTCACGGTTCTTCATACTCAACACGAACAAGCGTTACGAGGTGGCCGCCCATCGGGATATGGTCACGAACGGAGTAGCAGCGGCGTTCTGCGACCCCTGGAAGTTTCAAATAGAGAGGATCAAGGAAGGGGATGTTGTTTTCCTTTACGAGAACGGCGTGGGGATCGTCGGGACCGGGATAGCCCCTCGTGAGTTGGAAAAGGCCGAACATGACGGCGTGGTTGATGATGCCTACCGAAAGAAGCTGATAGATTACAAGAGAGTGAAACCTCTCAGTGCCAGAGACATCAAAAAGGTTGTCGGCAGCAACCTGGTCTTTTTACAAGTCCTTTTCAAAGTACCCACAGAGTTCGGCAAGAAGATCCAGGAGAACCTGCAGGAAGTTTAAGATAATCAGCGGGCACCCCCCAGAACAACGAAAGACCGCATCCAGTAACCTGGTTGCGGTCTTTCGTTGTTCTGGTTAGTTCCAGGGTGTGCTGTCGTCCAAGTCTCCCCTGGTCGTCGGTGGGATCGTCGGGCACCTCGGAGCGTGGGCTGATCCCAGTTTCCCCCCTACACGGGAAATAGCCCTTGACATGCTTGTAATTTACTGTAATATGGCTTAGTGTAATATTACATACTACGTGGCACTATCAGGAGGCAAACCATGGCAATCACAGCAGAACAAGTATACGCCGTAGCCGATTCCATAGCGGCAACGGGTAACAAACCGACTGTTGCCGCAGTCCGCGCCCATTTAGGCACCGGTTCGTTCTCTACCATAACCCCATTCCTGCATAAATGGATAGAATCCCAAGAGCCAGCCAGCCACGCCGTAAAATTTTACCTTAGCAACCTTGTCCTTGGATACGGTCGATTTGCCGTTATAACGACGGCAAATCGAATTGACAAGAGCCGAGACATAATTGCGGAGGCCTATGTTTTTGGGCTTGATCAGGAAGGAATATTCAAAGGCAAGTGGATACATCACCATTATCGTGATGGTGACGACAATGTAATTGATATAAATCTGGATTATATGCTACAGGAGGCTATGAACCATGCTAGAAGCATTATAAATGAATACCGTAATGAAATGTACCTTGAAAAGAAAGATGCTGATTACATCAAGGGTATTGTTGACTTTCAAGAGTGTAGTAATCAAATTTTGGTTACCCTCAAAAATAGAGGGTACAAGGAAGACCTTGAACATCTTGCGCAGGATACGCACAGCCCGAAGCTCAAGGAGGAGATCGACGTGATCTCGTCGTTCAAAATAAGCATTTCCACATACGAAAGGGGAAGGCCTGTGCGGTAACCCTCCGTGAGCCAGCCTAGGATCTGGGGTCTAGGGAGCAACGGAACGGAAAACCCGGTTACCCGCCAGACGTTCTCTACTCTTTTCGCCAGCACCCCTGTCGAAGTGCGACAGACTGGCCTGGTTTGTTCCTGGCTGTTGCACTTCGATAACCGTTCGCCAGTTGGCCAACAGATTTACCCCCATCCGCAAAGCAAAGCTCGGCTCCCACCTCGCTGCACCTCCAAGTCCCCAGCAGGAGCGCAGACTACCACCATAACCTCAATTTGGCCCTGCGTTCCAACCGCGATACAAACAGGTTGACTGCTCAAATTTCCTATAGTATGATACTATCATAGTTCGATACTTCGATAGTATTGAACTATGATAGTATCATAGTTCAATACTAAATCACGCTAGGAGACGACATGACAGCTGAAACCGAAACGAAAGAACGGGCCGACTGGGGCGAGGCAGCGGCAAAAGTGACAGCCTGGTGCAATACTTACACCTCCGAGCACAGCAAGCAGCCGAAATGGAGCGAGGTAGTGGCCGGATTAAAAGACACGGTCGCGTCGGCGTCGATCAACCGCGGCTGGACGGCCTGGCGCACCGCGCAGAAAAAAGCGAAGGAGGGAGGACCGGCGCCGGTGGCTGCACCGGCGAAGGCGGCAGTTGTACCCGAGGCGCTCACAGCGGGGGTCGCCACAGTCTGGGCTTCTGTTCTCACCGAGCTGCAAACGGATCTAGAGACCAGGATTGATGCCGTACGGTCGGCTGCACACGGTGAGATCGAGCTGGTCAAACAGGATTCGGAAGATCTGAGGGAGCGCAACGAATTTCTTGAGTCGTTGATGGAAGAGGAACAGGATGCGCACGAGTTGGCGCTGACAGCGGCGGGTGACCAGCTGAAGGCGGCAACAGCTGTGATCGCGGAACGCGACAAGGCGTTGGAGGCCGTCAAGGCGGAACTTGCCCTGGTTCAAAAGGAGCTGGAGGTAAGGGGTGCCGAACTCAAGGCAGCCGCTGTCGCGACGGAAAAGTTGGAGAAGGCGCTGACTAAGGCGGACGATGATGAGGCCAAGCTGCGCGGTGTGATCGCCGGCATCGAATCCAACCTGACTGAGGCAAAAATAGTCAATACCCACCAGGCCGACGAGCTGGTGGCGGCCCGCAAGGCGCAGACTACAGCGGAACAGGCTGTGATAGATAGGGAGGCAAGGCTAGAGACGCTGCAGGGGAAATTTGAGTTAGCTCGGCAGGACCTCGCAGGGAAAGGGGCGGAACTCGCCGGACTCACCTCCACTGTGGCGGGACTCCAGGAACAGCTGCTGAAAGCCGAAGCGCGGGCGGATAGGGAGAGGGATCGTTGCGAAGTGGTGTCGAGCGAGGCCCGGCAGCGAGCTGCAGAGCTGGAGCTGGAGTTGGCTGAACTTAAACGCAGCGGCAAGGATGCCAAGTCGTAGAGAATGGTATGGACACGTCTCCGGCACCGATACCACTTGCTGGCTGTCCTACTCCGACCGGGAAGTCCTCCCTCTCCACAGTCTCTGTGGAAAACAACCCCTGGGACCTGGGGAATAATGCTGCTGCGGTCTCACTACGACAGTGGTCCAGCAGATTGCCCAAAAAACAGGCCCGCCCCCTTGATGATGGGGCGGGCCTGTTTACGTCAATCCTGTTGCGAGTCGCTTATTCGTTTTCGTAGATCTGCTTAACGTGGTCGGCTAGATCGTGGAGCCTGGCCCGCGTATAGATCATATCTAATGACCCTTCGGTATGGAATTCGACAAGCTTTTTAAGGTCGCTCTGGCGGTTATGCCACCCCCGCCCATCTGTTACCACGAAGAAATACATATGCGATTCGCGTGCTCTGATTATTTTTAAAACGTCTCCCAAGAAGTCGGTTAATTTACTCCCCGTTGCCTCAAATCCCTTTGCTTCCAGAACAATTTTCGGATGTTCCTTGGACGGGACACAAAAATCACATTTAGCCGTCTGCCCTTTTTTGCCGGTGAAAGTCACCCCTCGCTGAAAAGGTATCCCCTTCGCCTCAAGAACTGCCTGCACTTCGTCTTCCAAGCCTCGCCCCCGGCGCTGCCCGGCGATTGCCTTCCCCCTGCTCATCTTGTAGCGCTCCACCAGGACATCTTTGGTGGTCCACTCTTTCGATGTGTGAGCATAAATAAGCTCTGGTATTTCCATCTGTTCCATAACTACAGCCATCCGTTCGGGTTCCCTCTGGGCAAGCCTTCTGAGAGCCACAAACCCCGTACTCGAACAACCCAGGCGCTCACAAATCGTATGAGCTGCAGTTTCCTGACTTTGCCCCAAAAAGAGCCGGCAAATATCCAGAAAATATGGTTCCCGCAAAAACTCCTTTCGCAAGTCTTCCTTTGTTGGCATCCCTTTGCCCAAGGCTTTAAGCGTTGCATCTATCGAATCCACGAGCTGGCGGGCGGTCTCGTCCATCCATGATGACGGCAATTCTTCAATTTCAGCAAGGATCTCAACTAAAGTTACCAGGGTGAATTTCATAACATCCTTATGACAGGCCGAGAATTAAATACTCCTGTACCTCTGCACGGTTGACACCGCTATGGGTACCAAAGTGGTAGCGATGATCTTTTTCAAACACCTGAACAGTTCGCTTGTGCTTTTCCATAAGCCGCACGAGCACATCCAGGTCAGGATACCCGTTTGACGAATACGAAAGGAGAAGGGTACTGTCGGCAAATTTGTGAAACATGGTGTCGAACGTCTCGACCGCGGATTTGCGGTAAGAGAAGGGGGTGTGCCGTTTTGGCAGCTTCCGGACTTTAGAGGATCCCATAAGTTCAAGGCCTTCCCAGTATGTCGCCAATCCTTCCAGGAAGTGATACCGCTTGATATAGCAATTATCGTCAGCCCTGGGGATATAGGGCGGATCCATATAAACCAGGTCGGCTTTTACCTCGACATCGAGGGCATTACCGTTCAGAGCGCGGTTGTTCTGGCCGTTGTCGAAGACGATGCTGTTATAGATCAGGAGGGATTCATGGAAATGCTCGTTAAGAGACAGGCGGAGATCCCGGCGGCCGTCATCATAATTTGAAAGATCCCCTGAGACGGTGAAGACGCCGCGAGGTTGTTTTTTAGCACATCCCCGCACCAGGGCGGATATCACCAAAGCCTTTTTGTATGGGCTATCGAGTTTTGGGATATTTGACCATACGACATCTAAAAAATCCAGGTCGGCAGGCGTGAAAAAGATCCCTGTGAACGTCTCGGCAATGAACCGCTTCCTGCTGGGACGTTTTTTCAGGAGAAAGGCAACCTCGTCATCAGAAATCGTCAGCCCTGGATTTTCGATGCATCCGGTGGCGAGCTGGTGGGTAAATTTAAGGAAGTCATTACTGATAACTTCCTTTCCCATGGTTTTGAACAGGTAAGAAACACAGCCACTCCCCGAAAAAGCATCGAGCACCGAATTAAACTCAAGGGGTGCAATGACTTCGTGAATCCATGGGAGGAGCCGTGACTTGCTTCCCATAAAGCGCAACTGTGGGTATTTAAGTGCTTTCTCGGGCATTTCAGGAAGGGGGGGGAGGGGATATTTAGCTGCTAACTGTGACATAGGGTTACTCCATGGGGGGAATATAGTTGATTGTGTATCGAGTGTCAAACGATCAGGATTGAGAGTTCACCCAGGACTGCGATGCCGCACCAGCACATAAAGTTACTTTATTTGGCTATTCGGAGTTTAGATACCACCTGGACACCGTCACCAGGTCGAGCTTCGACAGCCGGATGCCACTCCCGGTCCTACCTCGACAGGACAGATCACTTCACTGTCGGCAAGTCAAAGGCAGCCGGGCGCGGGACGGGGCATATATGGCCTGAAGCCCCATCCCGCGCCCGGGAAAACCAACCCCTAATGCAACCAGGCCCGCCCCCATCGAGGGGGCGGGCCTGGTAATAACAACAGCCATTACCGCAGGTAGTGCTCTGTGATATCCCCGCGCTGGTGACCCATATCCTCAGAAACTTGCGTTAGCGATTGCTCATAGGTCATCCCGGCCTCCTGCAGCTCGGCATGGCGTTCCTGAGCCCAAGACCAACGCAGGCCGTGAGACCCCTCGTAATCCTGTCCGGTCTTTGCCGCAGCTTCCTTCAGATCAGCACGATAATTATCCTTGTCGAACTCGAATCGCTGGCCACCGCCAACCACTTTCTCCAGGCGGGCGTATGTCTCTGGAGATACCCCTATCTCCCTCACCTTACCCCCTTTACCTTGAACCTCAACCCACCCTTTGAGCTCACCGGTGCGGGGATCCTCGCGCACCCCCTGCAGCTGCGCCCTGTTAACATGATTTATCTCCGAAATACGCGCCCCACCCTCACGCTGCAGGACCGCCGCCAGGCTATGCGGTTCTCTCTCGACGGCAGCGACAAGCCGATCCGGATCGGAGTAGGCACGTGATCCCTCAAAGCGCTCCAGATTCACCGCTGCGTCTCTGGCGTTCTGGATCTCGGTAGAAAAGGCGTACTCTCTCCCTGTGCCGTGCTGCTCCGCGTATCGGTTCAAGGCCACCTCAAGCTTTTCGAGGGCGGCAGCATACTGCCCGAAGGTGGAGTGAGCCACTCCCTGTTCCACCTTTGATACTAAAAAAGCCTTCACAGCTTGGCCGGAGAGCTTTTCGATGTCCCGAATACCTGCCGTTTCCTTGGCGTGGTCAACACAAGAACGCCACACATCCCGGTAAGAATCGGCAGTGCTGAAACTATGGATTCCAAGTTCCTTCCCGATTTGGTGCCAAGTCGCCGCGCCTTCGGCGCGTGCATGAGCCTTCGCCTCATGCTTTGAGACGCCGATCTCATTGACTACCTTAAAAATCTCCTGCACCTGGTAGACCGTCGATCCCCTCACCATGCCTCCTAAAGCTGACGAACCAGGGCCGAGGTAGTCGCCAGTACGTCTATATCCGCACGGTCTCCATCGTTCCAAGCATCCACAGCTACCCGGATCTGCTCAATAGTCGCCGGCAAAGAATTGGAAGACTTGTCAACCCTGTTGAACAGTGCAGTAATTACCTCCATCGCTCGTTGTGGGGCTCGGTCTCCTGACTCATACTCAAACAGTACTTGGCGGAGTGGGGTAATTAACTCTTGAAAATCCATATAAACCTTCCCGGCCATTTATCTACCCCGCCGTGGGACAAACCTTTTCTTGAATCCAACGCTTTTTTTTAAAAAGGGAGCATACCCTTTTTAGCCGTTTTTTACTGAGGGCTAGTCAGACCTCGCCGCCCATATAGAGCAGTACAGGGTTTCTTTGCAACTTCTCCGCGCCGTGTAGACGTTTCTCAGAAGTTGCTTGTCTTCAAGTTTTATCGTTGGTGAAGAACATGCCAGCGCCCAATTTGTGGTAAGGGACCCTATGTGAATTGCCGGTATTATATAGTGGCATACGAAAATGTCAAGGCATTTAGCCTTGCCATTTTCGCGGCTGTGCCTCTTTAGGCACAGCCTAAAGAGGCAACCAAAAAGCAGCACCAGTGTGCTTTAAGCTTGACTTTTTTGTGCGCTGTGTTATGTTACCACACCTTAATATAGCACAACGGAGCGCACACAATGGACTACGATATAACAGAGGTAGACCGCCTTAGCAGCACATCTGCGACACAACGCGCAGCTAACATCCGCTGGCTCGCCAGACAGGGCGAGCAAACCCAAATCGAAGCAATCAAGCTCATGACCGATCTGATTCGGCAGTACCGGCGAGCCAACCAGGGGCAGATCATGACCCCCGAATTTGGCCACGCCATGCATGCCCTGGCCCTGGTGAAAATGACTTGGCTGGAAACTGCTGAGAAACGAAAAGGGGGCAAGTTGTCTGAAGCAGAGTACGAAAAAATACATGCTGTCCGCGTCGACCGGATCAAGGCAAAGAAACACAGAAAAGGATCACCAAAACGAGAAATGATCAGGGTTCGTTTCTACCATGATATTAAGGATCTACGGCAAAAAGGGTTGTCATGGCGTGAGGTTGCCGATTATATACACACGCACCACAGGACTAAATTGGCACATAGCTACCTCCGCGACACTTTCAACTCACTTACCGCCGAGCGTGAGAAGGTTGAAATATGAATAAGTATAGACTTTTATACTATTATTTATAAATACTGTATGTATCTGATACTAATAGTATTTAGTATAAGTTACGGTATTGTATTTATTTTATTTACATGACTGTGGTATTTACATGCAATTTCATTTTTGACTTGTTTTTTTTGGATGTTATGCTAATGTACATCACGTCATTATGGAATCGAACTTCGTCCATGGTGCGCAATACGGCATTTTATTAAAACTGATTTACATAAAGGCAAATAAAAGCATGGCTACTTTAACTAAAGAACAAGAATTGCACATGCTGGCTGAATTAAAACAAGATAACCCACTCAGAAACCCTGATATTATCTCGTTTTATATGCGACACCAAGACACATTTATGGATCAGCACTTGGATTATCACTTTGGCATATACCACTTACTCTTATTTATAGATTTATATGGGGGTGTACTATTACCAATAGGCCACACTGGACAGACAACAACATTGCGTAAACATACATTAAGAGTCACAGACGAAATTCTAGTATCTTTAAAAAACTATGGCTATTATATTTGGGGGGTGTTTGCTGCCCTTTCTTGCAATATTGGGTTTGGGTATGGTGATAATTATTGTGATGAATACCACAAAAAAGATGAAAACAGCAAAAAAACAGAACTGATAAAGCCAACAGTAAATACTGTTGTGTTAGGACAAGCTAGCACTGCTATACTAAGACGAATACCAGAAATTAAGCATCTACATTGCTTCAATGACATCAAAGAAATTATAAGACTTTATTCTATATTCATGCCAACTAGCATAACTAATTCAAAAAATATTTTTGATAAGGATTCTGTTCACTCAAAACTTGCAAAGTCATTGGTAGCAGCTGAATTGGATATAATTCGTGATGAAATTTTTGATTATGCCAAGAAACGCGGCCCAGACAGTCCAGGAAGACATCATTTTTTGGCTGTAGGCGAAGAGTTGCAAAGTAGAGAGGCTGAAGCTGCCGAAATAGCACAATCATCAAAGAATCAGCGCGAGCAATTAGATAACGAACTTCAAAAAGCCTACATCGGTGAACTTGAAGGGTTGAGAAATGCTAACGTTTTGCTCCGTGCCATAGATGAAATAAAAGACAAAATTATCGCGGCACTGGAAGAGGGAAACAACTCTGCCCTGGTCCAACAGCTTCGTCAAGAGTTAAGCGTTTTGCTTAAATCCAAAAAGATCTCTAAAAAGAAAAAAAAGCCAGTGAAGCCTGGCCCCCCAAGATCCTAAAATGATACCTGCACAGCTAAGACATCCGTGGCCACTTGTGCCATGCTGCATCTTCTCCCTGGCACTTGGGCTACTGCTACTTTCTTTTCTGGCGGTCCCTGGGTCATACCCGCCAGATATCCATGAAAGAATTATGGCCCAGCACCTCGTTACTAGGGTATCTGTAATAGGGATATTCTGCGTGGCGCTGCCAATAATCCTGCTGTGGTGGGGCACTCACCAAAAGACGGGTGAAAGTTCATCCCACTGAAGCGGTTTAAGGCCACTATAAGGCAAAGCGATTATCACATGCACCGCATCGGGGGGGGGCTGACTGAGGCCGAGCCAGTAGGCCACTATCTGCTTTATGTTGCCGCTGAACTGACTGTAATCCACCGGTTTGCAGACGTAACTATTGGCGCCAAGGGTGTAGCAGTCCAGGATGTCCCCAGGATATCCTGTTCCTCTGTGGATGAGCTGAAAATGACGATAGGGAGGGTTCTGGTCCTCGCGTTGGCCCTGAGCTGCCTTAGAACCTCCAGACCATTTACCTTAGGGAGTTTCAGGTCGAGCAGCACGAGGTTTGGGCTGATTGAAATATCGCGCCCCTCGTAGTCTCCGGTGCCAAAAATAAAGTCAAGGGCCTCGACTCCATCACGGGCAACAACCACTAAGGGGAGAGGTAGTATCTTGCGCAAGGCCCTTCTGGTGAGTGCCTCATCGTCAAGGTTGTCCTCAACCAACAGAATAGTTTGGCTTACCATATTCCCCCCTTGAATTGCGCGGAAATACATTGGCCCACTTTTTGCTCATTAGCAATGTCTTTCCTCTATCGCCAAGAAGGGGAGACGGTGTTGTGTGAGGTGGCCTCTAGGTCGCATCACGGGGCGGGTGCGGGGGGATGAGTGCATCCGACTAAGAAGCGGGCTTAAAGGGCGAATTGCAGGCGCTCATGAGGGGAATTGGCAGAGGGGAGGTGATCCCAGTTTTAAGGGGTTCAGGTTTTTCTTCAAAGCCCGCCTTTTGCCTAGGTTGGTTTCTGGGTGGGTTAAGGTTCGGCGTCAGCCGTTTACTGGTTTGGTTGTTCGCCGGGTGGCCGGGTTTATCGGCCACGTGTCGGCGCACTTATAAGATGTAACGACCTGCAATTAGCGCATTTTGGATCTGGCATTTAGGCGCTTTGTCTTTTGCTTTCGCCGGGCCGGGGGTTTACCCCGGCACTAGCCGGCGCATTTTTTTGGGGTAATCGGTGAGGTTTCCACAGTGCAGGTCGGATGTACTATTATATTTAACTACAGTAAGTACAGTAAAAACTATAGGGGGGGCCGTGGAGCCCATATTTGCGGCGGTTGACGAGGTGTCCTTCCTTCTAAAGATACGGAGATTTCCTTCCAAAGATACGGAAATTTCCTTCTAAAGATACGGAAATCTCCCTTTTTTTTCCTTCTAAAGATACGTGGATAACCCGGTGGTTAAACAGAGTTATCCACAGCACCACAGCATGCCTCGTAATTTCAACATGTTGTGGTGTTCCCCTTTTCCAATTTAGATGCGGCAGTTATGTATCTAGCGTCCAAAAGATCAGCAAACCACTTTTTCTTCAAGCAATTTTGCCACACTTTCACACCGGATACTGCTACTAAAACTGCGTGTCAGGTCAACATGTTAGGCCATATTTCTTTTTAAAAATACGGTATTGTATTTCGGCACTGCCTGTAAAATCAACAGATTAAGTCATATTTCCTTTCAAAAATACGGTATTGTATTTGCCATAGCTTACTCCGTAAAACTGCCTGTAAAATCAATACGTTAAAGCATATTTCCTTTCAAAAATACGGTATTGTATTTGCCTTACGTTATATTTCCTTTCAAAAATACGGTATTGTATTTGCCTTACGTTATATTTCCTTTCAAAAATACGGTATTGTATTTGTCTTACGCTATATTTACTTCTAAAACCACGGTATTGTTATTTAACTTAACTGTTTCTTGGCAACACTGGTGGGTGATGGGTAAAGTATTATCTGTTTTGTGTATTTTTTAACATCTACATTGGCTGGATAATATTTCAAAACAACTTTTAATCCACTTCGGAATCTTGTCCTAAAATTATCGAGCGCTTTCTTGTCGCTCGGGTCGGCGTCATCACCAAATTGAGTCATTAAATCTTCATATTTAAACATTAATGGGGTTTTTACGTTATACATCTTGTAGGTCAGCCAAATATATATGTCTAATTTGAAAGCTGAACCACTCAATAATTCAACTACTCGCATATCAATAGGTACCTTTATTTTTATTATTTCATCATAAAATGAATCTTTAACCACCAACTTAGCTGGAAACAATTCTTGTTGAGTATCGTTTTTTTTATCTGTCACCCATAGGCTATATTCCTTGACAAAGGATTCGGGCGGAACGCCAGAGGATATATTTTTATCATCGTAGTACGCACCTATTGCTACGGAAAAAAGTCTCAACAATTGGTCTTTGACACGTGCTCTTGTATATCCTCCGTCTTCTTTGCATCCTATATTTTCCATAAAATCGTTGAAATAGCGGCCTAGTATTATTTCTTTACTGGGGGGTTGACCCAGTTTTGTTTCTTTTTCATGAATCCTGACAATTTCAGTAATCAGCCATATAAAAAACAGTCTCGGAATAACTCCGAACGGGATTTTGCCACCTTCACGTAAAGCAACAACAGTGAATGTGTAATTACCATTCGTGCGAGTCCATCGATCCGTTTTTGGATCCTTATAGGGAAGATTCGCAATCACGAGATTTTTTGTCGTGAACCCAATGCTCCCTGCTTCCTTCGCCGACTGCGTTTTTAACGCAACAATACCATTGATTTGTTTTGCAAGTTTTTTGCTAACTAATTCTTCGCCCATGATTCTTCTCCCCCGGCTAGCTGCCAGGCGGCTCTGTGGCCAGCTGTTGGTACAAATCGGTCAGGACCACTAAGAATCCCCCGTTAATCCTTGCAGTCTCTGTCGCCTCGATGATCTGCCCGACCTGGTCAGCGAGTTACCACAGCGTGTTGTCGCTGCCCTCGTTGATGAACCGGGTTATACGTGTGGGGCTAGCCTCAGAGAGTTTGATGTCTAATGGGACGACAACGTACGCTAAGACCCCCCATTACCCGTTTTCAAGTAGGCAGATATAGATTCTCGGATAAGGTGACTAATGGAATACGGCAGCTTTGCCTTGCGACGTTGCCAAC
>Ga0364916_10158_pt1 | contig 16721 bp, 20 predicted proteins | sample SorcelJu500001C4_2_FD_206964 | JGI IMG/M metagenome (GOLD analysis project Ga0364916, IMG submission 206964) | Enriched cells from Trout Bog Lake Hypolimnion, Wisconsin, USA - BchlTB.June20.5000.01.C4 | ecosystem: Environmental > Aquatic > Freshwater > Lake > Hypolimnion/Profundal zone | place...
AAGAAATGGGACATGAAAGGAGTGATATTACCTGTCACTACCTGTCCTGACGGTGAAGAAAAGTCACTTTCCTAAAGTAGCTTTTCTCGATTCGTGACAAGTGCGGAGCATTAAAAAACAGATCCGCCCCTAGGGGGCGGATCTGTTTTTTTTTGGCAATCTGTTTTACGCTGTCGTGGTGGGACAGCAAAACAGCGGGGCACGTGGCCCAATGGTTAGTTAGGCTTACCGCTTGGCGGGGATACCTCCGAGTTCCGCCTTTAAGGCGGTCTCGTAGACGTTAGCGTCGGGCAAGTTGCTAGGAGAAGTGAACGCTAGGGCAACCTGGTCGATGGTCGTTGTAAAGGTCCCTTCGAGGTGCAGCCCTCGCATATGACCATCAGGGCCAGGCTGACCTATGTCATACCACATTAGAGTTAATGCGCCTGATTGCGGTATGTAATCCAGTAAGTTGCCACCTAGCCGTTCCCTGATTTTTAAGTAAACAGGAGTCGGACAGATGAAAAAAAGCCCGCTCTTGCATAGACGCTCGCGTCTGAGGACGTGTCCCTTATAGATAAGTTGGGGGAGGATTCGTTTGTTTACGTTCTCCCAGTTGAAGCCCGCAGTGCTCATCGCCTCTTGGATTTCCCCCCGAAGATAGGCAGCTCGCTCCCCTCGGTAGTTTCCCGTGGTGTCGATAGACTGGACTTCGACTGCCACGAACTCGGCTAGTTGTCCTTGATCGTCGAGTCGGGCCAGGACCCAATCAACGAAATAGGCACCGCTGCGCCCTCGAGTGGGCAGGCGTAGTTCCTTGCCCCATCGCTTGCCGAAGACCGCAATGCGGTGGCGGTCGGGGATGGCAGGATTCTCTGCCGCTTGGTGCCCAGGGTGGAGGTCACAGTTTTCCCCAAAGGCTTTGCGGGCTACGTCGCCGAGGACCTTGTATTCTTCGGCGTAAAGCCGGTAAGGGCAACAGATAACGGGGCCGCCGCCCTTGGGTTCCAAGGTGCAAGCACCAGAAATCAACTTATCAGAAAGAGTCTTTTGACAAGGGGCGTCGATGAACGGGCATCTAAAGCGACGGCGGGCATCCTCTGCCGCCTCGGACGGATCACACGGGGAATATCCGAAAAATTCAATAATCCGACTAGCCATGGGCTACAGCTTTCGACTCTTCGTCGTTCTTTTTGTTGGCTTCTAGGTATTCCCGAACAGACATAGCGATAGCTTTTGCCATGAGGACAGGTACGGCATTCCCTACCTGCTCATATTGAGACACGCGGGAACCTAAAAACCGGTACGTGTCAGGAAAGCTCTGGAACCGGGCAGCCTCGCGCACTGTTAATGTCCGGTTCTGGTCCGGCAAGAATACGGTTCCCCAATGCGGGTCGCATTTTGTAAGCATGGTGCCCGAAAGCCCGTCAGGGTGTAATCTGCCATACCTTTTTGTATGGTCGGAGCGGCGGGCGCGCTGCATCCCCGCTGGTAGAAGTTCATGAGGGATGTCGCGCCAGCTCCCACCTGGTGGGACGTGCTTCATCCGCTCTTTATTCTGCTTGGATAGCTTAGCGGCGTAATGGTTGAAGGTTATCCCGTCACTGTTCCGCATCATGCGGGCATAACCCGAATGAGGCTCATACGTATAACCGACTTCTTCTGCGCCTTCGCCCATTTCAAGGCGCGGAAGATCACTTATAGCATCATGGACGTTTACCGCAGGCGCGAGACTGTCGGCATCAGTCAGCTGAAAGATCATGTCGCGCCCGCCTCGAAAATTTGCGCGGCCTGTCGCCCAGTGAGTCGGTTTGGGGTGCTTGATCGGTTCTCCTATTAAGGAACCCAACAGGATCAGGCGCCAGCGCTCTTGAGGCACCCCATAATGGGCAGCAAACATGATCCGTGCGGAAAGCTGATAGCCCAGTTTGGAAAACTCGCTTTGTATCTGGCTAAACACTTTGCCATCGCCGAAAGAAAGCAAGCCTGGCACGTTCTCGAAAACAAACGCTTTTGGCCTAAACTCGGCTAGGAACTTAGCATAATGGCGGAATAGTTTGTTCCGAGGGTCGTCAAGAAACCGCTCAGGGGCGTTGATGGAGAATCCTTGGCACGGCGGACCCCCGACGAGGACATCAAGCTCACCTGGTGCAATGCCCAGTCTCACTCGGACCTCAGCAGGGTCTACTTCCTCGATGGGGCGGTTGTCCGCTATAGCTTCTGGATGGTTAAAAGCGAAGGTCTCTATCGCCTCCTTCATCATATCGTTGCCGTAAAGGCAGTGGTAGCCGGCCTCGCGGAAGCCTTCCGTGATCCCTCCAGCCCCACAAAACAGGTCAAGCGTTGTCAGGGGGCGCAATGGCTCTTGCTTCGGGCCGCCCTCAACGATAGTAAAACGTGCTCTTTTTGCCTTGGTCATGTGGTTCCCCTTATTGGGGTCACCTCACGAAACGGAAAAAATCGTACGCTAAGCAAACAGGCCCGCCCCCTGGATGAGGGTGGGCCTGTCTTTGACGGCTCCTGACGGCGAATATCAACTTTTAGAATAAACTTGAGATTCAGAATGGAGCTTTATATGTGACGTTTAATGTGGTATTGAAGAGACTGTATTTTGGGGAGCCCGTGTTACTGAGACGGGCAGGCAGACGAAGGGGGACGGGACCACATGAGGTTATGGCTAAAAAGGGGAAATAAACTATGAGTATTATATTATCGCCCAGGGCCTTTATCAAAATACCCCTTACACTCTTAATCTTGTTATCATTAGCAGTCAATATATGTTATGGAGATGATGCCTTCGATCTCAGGCTTGAGCAAATATCAAAAAAAATGGACGAAGCAAGAAGTAATAACGATATGGAAAGAGTAAACGTTCTAAGTAGAGAATATGATAAAGTAAGATTAGAACAATTGGATAGTTATGAAGCTATAAAGAAAGAGGCACATGAAAAATATATCAAAGAAGAAGAAGCTAGGAAGCGTGAAAATGATGCCCAAGTAGCGGAGGAAAAGAAGATTCAGGACGAATTAGAACGCAAAAAACAGATTTGTTACTCATCCAAAAAGTACCTTCTTTACGAACAGCAAGAGATGATAATAATTCATAATGTGTCTCTTGAGTTGAGTAGGAATCGGCAGAAGTTTGAAAGAGAAATATCGAATGAATCAGGAATGGTTAACAAATCGGCTGTATACGCTATTGGCAAAGATATTGTAGTAGCAAAGCGTAATCTCAATGAGGCATGGAATAAATATAAGAGACTTGGGGGGAAAGCATCATCACCATCCAAAGTTAGCCACTCACTAAAAAATCCATGTGACAATCTTCAGGCAGAAGAGGAGCAGCACACAGAAAGAGAAAGGTTGCAGAAAGCCGAAGAGGCCCCTGCAGCAAAATAATGGATTTGCCCTTTACCCCGCACTGGAGAAAAAAGGCGAAGTCACGAAGGACTCCGCCAGAAGGTAACAGCGACTTCGATATGGCATTCCCACCTGCGCCCTCTTCCCTATTTTGCAAGTAGGAAGGGGAGCGCAGGGTTGAGGGTTTATAGACCGAGGTGTTTAGAGATGAATGCAACGATCACGTTAATGACAATTTCAGCAATGATGTTAAGAAGATGAGTCATAGCGGCGCCTCCTTTTTAAAGCAAGATGGTTTTACATGTAGGTATTTGTTAGAGGTTCCACCCCACTTCGCAAAAATGCAGCTTCAGGCTGTCGCCAAGAGGGTCTCAACTTTGTGGTACGATCCAAAACTGGCCTCGTAACACCTCAGTCAGGAGTTGCCACAGAAAACGGGTAGAATAGACGAATCTAAACTATTGCTAAAAAAGTTGGCATTCGCTGAAACGCCGTAAAGCCTGGTAAACCAGAGCCTTACGGCGTTTTTTGCATTTGACGGTTGTGCCAGCGCACTTTTGAATATAAAGTATCACTAGTTTTAACCACTAAAGTTGATATTAACAAAGGGGTACCTTGCGCCCGAACAACAGGCCACAAAAGGGCTCCACCATCAAGGTCGAGCCGATCCGCGAGCCGAAGGATATCCGGCTCATCAAGAAGCTCCTTTCGGACCGTCCCCGGGATCTCGCCATCTTCACCCTGGGCATAAATACCAACCTGAGGGCCAGCGACCTCTTGCCGATCACCGTGGACCAGGTGCGCCACCTGAAGCCGGCGACCACTTCACGATCCGCGAGATGAAGACGGGGAAGCTGCGGGACGTGACCGTTAACAAGAACGTCCAGGAGGCCATGCAGGCGCTCCTGGCATCGATGCCGGACGCCGGCGGCGGGGAGTTCCTCTTCCAGTCCAGGAAAAGCCGGCAGGCGCTCACCGTGTCGTACCTGAATGCCCTGGTCAAGGCCTGGTGCCGGGAGGTGAACCTGAAGGGAAATTTTGGGAGCCATACGCTGAGGAAGACCTTCGGCTACATCCACCGGACCGTGTTCAGCACGGATATCCCCACCCTGATGCAGATGTTCAACCACTCCAGCCAACGGCAGACCCTCACCTACCTCGGGATCCAGCCCTCCGAGATCAAGGAGGCGTACCTGCGGGAGATCTAGACATTGCAAAGCGTCTCACTAAGTGATACAGTTAAAGAATGAAAGTATTCAAGAACAAGTGGTTCAACCATTGGGCGGGCAAGGAGGGCATTTCGGATACCGACTTGCTGAATGCGGCGACCGAAGTAACTGCAGGGAAGGTCGAAGCGGACCTCGGCGGTTGTCTATTCAAGAAGCGCTTGCCGCGGTCTGGTGGAGGGAAGCGAGGCGCCTACCGCGTTATCGTGGGGTACAAAAAACCGAACGCCGAAAAAGTCATTTTCTTGTACGCCTTCACCAAGAGCGACAAGGCCAACCTTTCCGCCAGGGAAGAAGCTGCCTTGAGCCTGGTCGCTGAATCTTTCGTTTCAACAACAGAGAAGCAGGTTCAAGAGCTGATAGCGGCAGGCTCGATATGGGAGGTACAACCATGAGCGAGATTTTGGATATTGCCCAGGAAATGGCACACGACCTGTTTAAGGCCGGCGCCATGGACGAGATCACCATGCGTGAGGTTGAAAAGCTGTGCTTGCCCCCGAAACGTCCATTCCAGCCCGAGGACATCCGGCGCATACGTGCGGCTAATCACGTGAGCCAGGCCGTGTTTGCGGTGATAATTGGCACTGGCAAAACCACGGTGCAGCAGTGGGAGCAGGGGCAAAAGAAGCCCAGCGGCCCTGCACAGCGCCTTCTTGACCTTATCGACCGTAAAGGATTAGGCGCACTTGGCTAAGACGACTCCCGACGATTCCGCAACAAAGGCCGTGCCCAACGCCGAAACGCGTGCTGCGCTGGAAGAGGCCGACGAGCTTGCACGCGCACACCGCGCTCGCTTTGCGACTGAGAGCGATAGTCAGCTGAAGGGGGGAGAGAAGGCCCAAGGGGAACCGTACGAGGATTGCTTCGCCCGCGCCTGCAGACACCTGGTCAACAAGCGTTGTACCCTCTACACGACGGTACGGCCGCCGATCATCGTTGTCGACGGCCGGTGCATGGGGTTCGAAACTTAATCCCAGGTTTCCCGCGCTAACGCGATAATCCTGAGATTCAGGAATGCCGCTGTCGAGGCCGGCAGGAACGTAAAACACCGTAACCCTTCATTATGTAATGGGGTTACGGCGTTTTTTCTTATGCCAGCTTTTTACCAAATGTTGGCATTCGCTGTTCGATTCGGCAACGGTTCTCTAACGTGCATACCAATCATATTTGCTTGCCCTGTCAGGATGTTTGACATATAAAGCGTCTTAACTGGTCTTTGGAGCCCCTCTCTCGCTAAAATATAAAAGGATGATAGCCCCGCCCGGAGGATGTAAATATGCTTAACGTATCGGAAATACTTAATGACCATGGGTTGCCTTTACGGATATGCTTAACTTCAGTCGTAGCATATTTCTTGTCTAGTAGGTCATTTGAATTAACAGAAAACGACGAAATTAAAGTATTCCTGGTATTCACTCTCGCGGCATCTATAATAATCGGTGCTATTTCTGCATTGATAACTATTTGGATATAATCAATATGCAATATAAAAATTTTAACGTTGATGCAATTGAACGAACTATTAGCATACTAGAGACATATAAAGGTAAATACGAGACTACATTGCTAATAAATTGTTGTATGTGCCTTATAGTTTTACCAAAAGAGAGGAATATAAACATACCAGATATTAATATATCAAATAATGATATTGGTTGGGGCATAAAAAAAGAACATATATGTGGAAATACCAACTCATATTCTCTAGCTGATGTTATTAGACGTATAAGGAACAGTATAGCTCATATGGATTTAAATACTTTAGGTGAACATGATATAGAGTTTATTGAATTTAGAGATAGGTGTAAATTTAGAGCAAAAGTACCGATCGAATCTCTTAGAGTATTCGCTTTGAAACTAGCTAATACTGCTGTCGAGTATCACAAAGGATCATCTGAATCGCGATGAAATTAGGCTAACGGACTATTGGTTGAAGGTGACCGTGCGGCTGCTTTCCCAAATGGCATCAGTCTGGCGCAAAATTTGCCCTCATATCGTGAGCTTTTAGGTCACAGTTGAATGTCAACTATATTCTAAAAGTTGATATTCGAGCCAGGAGCCGTCAAAGACAGGCCCGCCCTCATCCAGGGGCGAGCCTGCTTGCTTAGCGTACGATTTTTTCCGTTTCGTGAGGTGACCCCTTATTGGCGGCACTTTAGACCAAAAACGGTAAGCTGGACAAGGGAAAAAAACACCACCTGGTCGAAGTACAACAGCCACGAGCAGGCTAAACTAGGCTCCACGGTCGAAGTGCGACCGTGGAGGGGGGCGTGGACCGGTGCCCCGTTAGCTCCTGGCTTATCGGCATCGGCCGGTTTCGTCTTTTTGAGGGGGGGTATTAGTGTTCGCGCAGGGGGGGGGCAGTGGCCAAACGCCGGGGCATTTTTAAACGCTTGACATCTCTGTAATGTAGTGTAATGTAATATTACAAATTACGTTACACTACATTACAGAGAGGATACCACATGGCAATTACAACAGAAGAAGTGAAAGCAGCCGCCGATTTGATCGCAGCTAAAACCGGTAAGACTCCGACCGTTGCCGCAGTTCGCGCTCAGCTGGGTACCGGCTCGTTTAGCACCATCACCCCGATTTTGCGAGAGTGGACAGAGGCCCAGGCCCCACCGACCGTAGCAGCCAGCCCCGCTGAGCCCGCACCGCAGTCAGTCATTGACTGTCTGGCAGCCGTAGCCCCACAAGTCTGGACCATAGCCGCCGACCTGGCAAACGAACATTTGGCCTCCGAGCGCACAGCGATGGACCTCGAACGTGCCGAACTGCAATCCGCTCTCGCCGACAGCTCCGCCACTGGCGAGATCATTGCTGCCGACCTCGAAACAGCCCAGGCACAGGTTGCCACCCTCACGGCCACGATTGCCACCCTCAAAACCGACCACGCCGCCGCTCTGGAGGAACAGACCGCCGCCCGGATCACCGCTGAACAAGCCGCAGCCGTACTCCGGGCCACCAACGACCAGATGCAGACTCGCGTTGACGATCTGCACGACCTTAACCTTGACCTCACAACCACGGTTGCCAGCCTCAGGACTGACCTTGCCGCAGCCCAGGGCACAATTGCCAGTCTCACTATTGACCACGCCGCCACGATTGCCGCCCTCAAAGACGCCCATGCTGTGGCTCTGCACGAACAGACTGCCGCTCGTAGCGCTGCCGAACGAGACGCTGCCGTACTTCAAGCAACAAGCGAGCAGCAGCAGATACGTCTTGCTGAGCAGCAAGATCATAACGCTGATCTCACTGCCACCATTGCTGGTCTTAAAGCCGATCAGGCTGCAGCACTGGCGCAGATAGTCGGTCTCGAAGCCAATCACGCCGCCCAGGTCGCCGCTACCCATGCAGCCGAGAACCGCACCGCCGCAGCTGAGGCTACCGCAGCCGCCCAGGCCTCACAGATTGCCGATCTGCAGGCAACCGTCGAGCAGCTACGCGCCGACCTCTCGGTGATCCGTGCAGCCACAAACAATTAGGGGGCAACTCCAACATTCCTGCAATGGAGGTCATCTGTCGGTGCAATTATGTCAAAATAGGCCTTCGGAGTTGGTGAGATCTGTCAGGCAAGCTCCGAAACAACCCCAAACTGCCACAAAAGGTGTCAGTTTGGGGTTGTCCATTTAGGGTGTACCCCCATCCAGGCCTTCGCCAGTTCAAGTTCGCGCTTGGCTCCCCATCGAAGATTCAAACGGGGTTGATTAAAATAGTATAAATTCTTATTAGGAACTGCTATATAAGGTGGCGTGTCTTTAAGAGGCCCCTGTGTTACTGAAACGGGGGCAGCGCAGGCTTAGCTGTTAATGCCCCTTATATCAGTAAATGTTACGGAATCCGATTGAGCTAATCAAAGCCAACCAGGCCGCCGGTGCGGCCAAGCCACACATCGCTAAGGGCTCGGAACGAATGAGGAGGGGTAATATGGCTTCTATTGACTTTGGATCTTTTGTTGCACTTCTGGATGAAACAGGTTCATCCGAGAAATTGCTAGAATTTTGTGCAAAAGAACCTGAACAGCTTCTCGATTATGTGACTCGATTAACCGAGACAGGTGTTTCCACTCCATTTTTAAGCGTACTTACTGGGTCAGCCTTTTTTAGCCAAGGCCAAAAAGCAATGGAAGTTAAGGACGTTGATAAAGCGCTAGACTTTGTCGAAAAAGCCATCAATTCATGTAAAGATATTCCAAGTGATAGTGGTGCAGGGAAAACGGTTGATAACTGGGCGAAAATATTGGGAATGAATCGACCTGGAAAAGCACAAGAAATTCTTGGAAAAACGAAACTAAAGCATTTGGGAAACAGAATATATCCTTTTAAGGATGATTTCGCGCTATCAGATGAAGCTCTTGCACCGTTTGCTGACATATGGTTGAGTCCAAGTAAGATCGTGAAGTCAGCAGTAATTTTTTCAAAGATACCAGAAAATAAGAGAATAACTTTTATGTTGTATGATATAGAACAACCTTGGGAAGAAGCTGATGCTGAGGGAATGTCTTCGTTTAAATACAGTCCATTAATGGTGACAATACATAACAATGGTGAAGTAAGCTATACCGGAGAAGGGCCTGAAAAGCAAAAAAACACAACTGAGAATAAACCATCAGATTCAACATACTCTGCACACCAAAATCAGACAACAACACCAGGCAAAAGTAAAAAAGCACTATTTATTTTCTGTATAATTGGCGTCTTTATTGCTTGGGCTATTTTCCACAACAATAGTGGCAGTAATACAACGCAGAATCTTGCATCTGTATTCGTTGGCAAAGAATGCAATCTCAGGTCAACACCGTCAAAAGGAAGAAATATCATCAAAACCATTCCTAAGGGCAGTAGTGTGACAATCATCGAAAATAGTGGCGTATGGACAAAGGTGCGCTATGCAAATTCAGAGGGGTATATTAACAGCAGCATTTTAAAATAGCTTTCAACTTATTTGGTCTCTTGATGGAGCATATGACCCACCTAAAGGGTCGGGTTCATCCCTAATTGTGTGAATTACCATATTTGCAGGGACGGCTTATAAGCCGTATCAATAAAAAAGGGAGGCAACGATGGCTGAAGAGAAGATCACATGTGGCAAATGCAAGACAGATAATTGGGTCAACGTTTTTAAAACAACTGCTTGCAAGAAATGTGGTGCTCCAATTAAGGGTACAAAGGCATAATACCCTTCCCTTAATTGGTAAATAGAATTACGTGCTGTTCTTGCATCTTTTGGTACATAATGAAGGGGGATGGGGGGCAACTCTCCATTCCTCATTTTTTATTTAAGAGAAAAAAGCAAATGTTCAACAAGGGGTAGTAACCACCAAGCTGTAAAAAGTGCCATCTGGCTAGACCCCGGCTCCGACCACAAGCTCTCGGCATACCCGGCTACTTGATACCGGGTTTCGGGTGGTCTAGCATCTCGTCCGGGCCTCCCGGCCCAGCGCATTCTTCACCGCTTGCGCGGTCCACATCTTACCTCGCGGGGTCTTTACGTCCATCCGGTTCAGCTCTGCAGCAATCTGCCGGAGACTGAGCTTTGCAGCTACCAGGCCGTTTAGGGTGGTCCCCACCTTCTCTGCATTCCTGTCTGCGATCTGCGCTTGCGTCTCGCGGCCCTTGTCCTGCTTCCCGGTATCCATCGTCTTGCCCAGGACGACCCCGCGATCCTTTGCAGCCTTCAGGCCCTGGCGCGTTCTGGTGGAGATCATGTGCGCCTCGTGTTCTGCCACCGCGCTCAGGATGTGGATCGTCAGAGGAGTGACTGACGGATAGTCGGCACAGATGAACTCAACCTTGGATTCCATGAGCGCCGAGACGAACGCAACGTTACGCGCCAGCCGGTCAAGCTTCCCGACGACCAGCACCGCCTTTTCATTCTTGCAGTACGCCAGAGCCTTCAGCAACTCCGGTCGATCCTTCTTGCGGCCTGATTCTACCTCGATGAACACAGCAGACGGCTTATACCGCGTGACAGCTGCCCGCTGTGCTCCGATCCCGTATCCGTCAATACCTTGCTGAGTCGTCGATACTCGCAGGTAGTGTGCGTATTTCGCGGCTATCTCTTCCATATACGTTGCGCCCCCGGTATAATCGTCGTTTCCATGCGGTGTATGAACGTACACCATTTATATATCAGGTTGTCGGTGACTGCCAATGGTTATTGTCATGTATCGTCATGTGTCAGAAAAAAAGATTGATGCGCTCTCAGAGTTGCGGTATGTTCGCGCCTGTAGTCCGACCGTCGGACATGGACCGGACGCTAGAAGACAGGGGGAAGACAATGGCAAAAGTCAGATTGTCGGAAGCGGCGCGGCGAGTCGGGATAGCACGGAGCACCTTGTATGAGAAGTATATCAACGCGGGGAAGATCACCGTCGAGACGGAGCTGTTCGACGGCAGGGAGCGGAAGGTCATTGACCTGGCTGAGCTGCACCGCGTTTTTGGCGATAAACCGTCACTGTCCGACGCCGACAACAGCGAAACTGTTCGCGGTGTCCATACGCGGCGTACAGAAGACGGACAGGAATACAACACGTTACAGGCAACAGTTGAAGTGCTACAGGAGCAGCTAAGAGCTGCAGCGGAGAGGGAGCGAGCCCATCAGGAGCGTGAAAAATGGTACCAGGGACAAATGGAGTCCCTGGCCAACTCGATTAAGCTCCTGGAGCATCGAGGCGCTGCCGATCCGCTGCCGGTCGTACCGCGACGGGGATTCTTTGGCCGACTGTTCGGGGGTGGCAAATGATCACCAGGGAAACCGGGAAGCTACTTGACGCAGCGGTGGCGATTGAGGCCGAGAGTGCGCTTGAATCTGGGAACGTCGGGTTCTTCGCCCGGTCACTGACCCAGTGCACGCTCCCACACAGTAAACCGGAAAATGACACGATCACCTACGGGAAGCGCAACGGCAAGCTGTCGCTGACAGTTCAGCCGGGGGACTACCTGGACAAGAAAGGTAAACCGATCAGCTACGGCGTACCCTACGGCAGCATACCCCGGCTATTGTTGTGCTGGATCAGCACGGAGGCCAGCAGGACAAAGAGCAAGGAGCTGGTGCTAGGCCATTCCCTCAGTGAGTTCATGGCAGCTATCGACCTGACCCCTTCATGGGGGCGCAGGGGCACGGCGAAGAGCTTGACGGACCAGATGGAGAGGCTCTTCAACTGCACCATTCGCCTGACCTATGAAGACAGCGAGCGGCGCACCTCCACCCGCTTAGACGTGGCCAAAACCTACAACCTGTTCTTCCACAAGCAACCCGACCAGGGCGGACTATGGCAAAGCACCCTGACCCTGACCCAAGACTTTTATGAGGAGATCGTCAAGCACCCGGTCCCGCTCGATCTCCGTGCACTCAGGTCACTGAAAAAGTCACCGCTGGCGATTGATATTTATTGCTGGCTGACCTATCGCATGTCGTATTTGAAGGGGGCCACGCCAGTGACCTGGGGGCAGCTACACGGACAGTTCGGCGCGGACTATGCCCGGCTGAGGGACTTCAAACGGTACTTTTCCGCAGCACTTCAGAAAGTCGCAGTCGTTTACCCTGCCGTGAATCTCCAGATGACTGCAGACGGTTTAACCCTGCTACCCAGTAAAACCCACATCCCCATGAAGGGGAAAACCATGTCGAAAAGCTGAGTTATCACCGCTGCATCTCTCGCGCTTATACCCACCTTTTTGCGCCGCATCTCTCGCGCTTTACCGCTGCATCTCTCGCGCACTATATATGCCTGTATGTTCCTGTAGGTAAAAACATCCTAGTAGTTGTTCGACGGGGGCATTGTGGACAAACCACACCCTTAAGCACTTTCTAAAATGACATGGCCTTTATGCTACGGTATTGTGTTTTAGATCAATAACTTAGCAGTCATTTTACCCTTGCTTTTATGCTGCATTCCAAGGTAACCTTCACACCGTCGATACAGCGCATGTCTCCACGGTGCTATAGGCCATCGCCAGGAAATACAACAAAATAGCGTGCAAGGACTCAGTTATGGAAGTTTACGCCGATAAAATCAAGACGTTACAGAAACTTACAGAGGCTGACTGCTTTACATATCGGCTTGCTGATGCCGAAGAAGAGTTAAAACGGTATGAGGCCGATCTTCAGGAGTGCAGAGTGGCCGAAGCACTTGCCAAAACTGAGTTTGACGATGCATGCGAGTCAGTAGAACAAGCTGAGGCCGAACTACTGGTGCAGCAACAGATACATGAGGTAGTATTAAGTGAGCTTCAAACTGCAAAATCGGCGCTAGCAGCCATCAAAAAACAATCACGTCTCTACAAAGCTGAACTCCAGGGGATCAAGCGGGAATTTGAACGACTGAGTGAACAGTTGGATCTTGAGCCGCTTGAAATCTGGAAAAACGAGCCATATCCCAAATTTAGCATGTTCGTGCCCGATGTCCTTTCCTGGAATCCCAAGGGGGATCGTCACAGCATGGAACACCCCTTTTACTCCCTATCCAAGAGATCTGACATAAAACCTCGGGAGTACCTAAGTCCGGACGGCAAATCGAGGGTATTGGTGCTCCCTTCTCTCCATGGCATGCCGACAATATGGGACAAGGATATTCTGATTTATATCTCTACTTTGATTAGATCTGCTATGAAACGGGGGGATATGGGACCAGAAAACCGGAGTATCCGTATTGACACATCGAATTATCTTGGAGCAACGGCTAAGGGTGATAGCAGTCAACAGTATAAGGAATTTGCAAAAGCTATTAAACGCCTTCATGGGTGTACGATTGAGACAAATATTGAAACAAACGGCACCTCTGTTCAGGAGGGTATTCACTTGATAGAAAACTACAGAGTTATAACTAAAACCAAGACTGGAAAAATTGCATCAGTTGAGTTGAAAATAGCTGATTGGCTCTATGGTGCTATCCTTAACGCAAATGAAGAAATGCTTTCAATCCACAAGAAATACTTCAAACTTACCGGTGGTATCGAAAGAAGAATTTACGAAATTGCACGGAAACACTGTGGACGACAACCGTACTGGTCTGTAGGTATTGAAAACCTCTGGATAAAAAGTGGCTCACGGGGTGAATTAAAAAAATTCAGACATTCGATTTTTCACGGTCAGGTGGACCTGGACAACCTCCTCGAATATTTTGTGGAACTGCATCCCGATGAAGATAAGGTAACTTTTTACTCAAAAAACCACAAAACGCCAATGAAGACACTCCTAGAGGTGCTCAGGAAGCCAAGTAGGAAAAGGCCACCTGCAGTTTAACCCCTATGTGAGGCACGGCCTGTGGAAAAGATTGTGAAAAGAACCGATTATAAAGAACCAAAAGCCTGTGGAAAGGACCGATTTTCAAGAACCTGGTATTCCGATTATCGGGAACCAGCGCACCCATCCAAAGCAGCATTGATGCGGCTTTGCCAGACCCTTAAAACACGTGCGCGTCTTAACCTGTACCTTTTAAAACCTTTCTTTTAACCAAAACCTACGATGGTAAACCTAAAAAAATGCGCCGGCATGTGGCCAAACCCCGGCCACCCGGCGAACCTTCAAAACAAACCGTTGCGGCTAACGCCGAGTCCAATCCCCCCCGTAACCTGAAGCTAAAACCTTAAAAGCGGGCTCGGGAAGGAAAAACCTGGAAAACCAAAACCACCAAAGTCTTATCCATGCCCAGCAAGCACACTCATGAGCTCCAATACGGGCGCATAAAGCTACTTTCTCCTCCCGGCCCACACATCCCCCCTGATCACTCCGATGCAGCGGCCTTAAGGGGGCAATTCAGCGGGACGCACTTTTCATCCTTCTTGCTTTTGGCACTCCATCGCGAGGAGGGCTATCGGGAGTGCCGTACAGAATGCCCCGATAAAAAATACTCTCCCGGTCCACCTAAGAGCCATAATCCGCTCATGGATCTCAGGATATTGCCCAGGGATCAGGAACGAAAGCAAAAGCAACCCCAACGACAAGGTAAATATGCAGAACGGGACAAGTGGCCAAGGTCTCAACGGTGCAGTTATCATTTATTTTTCAACCCTTTCCTCTCGCTAATCCTTTTGTCTACTTCTGCCCGCTTCAGGCTTTTCCTGCTCTGTGCTTCTGCGACCTCGCGTTCAAGTTCTTGTAGTTTGGCCGCGCCTTCCCAACTACCAGAACACTCCGCAAGGAACTCGAAATAGTCCTGAGAGCATTCTTCTAGGCTTTCGGCACGGCAATTAGGGTCATCCAACCATGTCCCGATGTTTTGCTCATGGAATCTATCCAACCGCGCCCGCGCCGTATCTGGGTTGCGGGGGCGAAGCGTATGCTCAGGAGAAAACCGGCCTCTTTCCAGCACTATGTTACCTGACCTCCACTTCCAGTTGCCTTGCTGATCGAGCAAAAATAAGGAGCACCGCTGAAAGACATCTATCACCAGCCCTTCTTTGACTGTCGCAATATCTGTGGCAACTTCTTTAATGACCCCGCGGAATTCCTGCATTGTTAAGCGGTAGCAAGGGATATCCGTCTTTTTTATGAGCCGATTCGGTTTCCATCCACCCGATTTGTACCATTCTTGTACGTATCCAGCATGGAGTATTCCCTCCGAGTCGGGTATTTTCCCCACTTTAATCAGGAAAAGCATGTGGGCTTTGAACCGGCAGACAATCCGGAAGTCTTCCGCGCTTAAATCTTTTCTGAATTTAGTTGCTGTCGCCATGTTCTGCCCCCTCCAATTCTTTAACCACCCGTTTTAAATAAGCGTGAGTCACATTAAATTTGTGCTGCTCCATCAAATAGGCGGAACAATTCCGCCAACCAAAATTTTCGTTTTGACGCAATTCCTGCACCAGGTGGAAATATTTGAGGCGGATTATTTCCCTTTTGGGGGATGATTTCCCTTTTGGGCGGGATGCTTTGAACCTTACAATTTTCCTATTGTGGACTTTTTTCGCCTGAGCCTGAGTGAGGCTCGACTTAAGGCGGAGGCTGTCCTCCTCGTGCCGCATCTTTCGGCACGCCGCCGCGAGCTGGTCGAGCACCGTTTCCGGTGTGAGTTTTACGCCGGTTTGCCGCGCTTGACGCAGCAGATCGGTCTGCAGCTTGATAGCCTCCACCTGGATGGGGCGAGGTTGCTCCCCGAACCATTTGAGAGCTGCAGTTTTCTCGCTTTCCGGCGTTTTCATGGTCCCCTCCTGCGTAATCTAAAGCGTATACTATAGACAGTGTAATTTAGTGTCAACAATAAATACGATATTGAAATGCTAACTATAAGGGAAATAATGCGATCTACCCGCTTTAGTTCCCGACTGCCAAGGAGGAACTAAAGCGGATTTCCGCCGAAAAAATCCCTTGATTTTTTCGTAAAGCGATGTCAGAATACGCACATTAGTATCCATGACGATATGCCTTCGGCACAGTACACATGATGCAGCACAAGCCTTCGGCAGCAGTAAACAAGAGCTGCAACACACCTTCGGTGGCGACTCCCTCCAGTCGAAAAACGGAGGGGAAAAGGGTATAGACTACCCTGCTTAGGCAAATTAGTCTTTGAGTTCAAGCATGTTAGCGCCACCCGGTCGCCAAACAATAACCCGGTAAACACACCATGCGCGGTAATATTAACTACCAAGTGCAACAGATATATGCGTCAATAAAAACCATCGGCGAAAGCAAGCATGAGGCAAAGGCCTACGCTCGCGAACATGGCGCAAAAACAACTGCGGACGTATCCCGGCAGACCGGGATACACTCCTATGCCACTGCAGATACCTATAGATCGATCTGGAAAGCGATAGGAGAATACGCAAAAGCAGAATATGGGGTTAAAAATTTGGAGCGGCTGGAAGGCCAGCATGTCGCAGCTTACCTAGAATCTAAAATCAGCGATGGCGTGAGTAGAGCGACATTCGATCAGTATTCGGCCGGAGCGGCAAAATTGGAATGTGCATTGACCCGATATGCCAACCAGCACCAGACGGGCAACTTGTACCAGTTTGATTTAAAAACAGTGCGTGAGCTGGGGGCAAAAGAATTGGGAAGCCGCAACCACGAGCCACGAGCATATTCTGACCCGGTAAGGTTGCTGTCGCACCTCGACGGTCAGCACCGCCTCGTGGCGACGCTCCAGGTCGAGTCTGGCGGTCGGTTTAAGGAAGTCCGCCAGATAAGCGAAACACAACTGCGCGGCCTCCA
>Ga0364916_10122_pt1 | contig 16442 bp, 11 predicted proteins | sample SorcelJu500001C4_2_FD_206964 | JGI IMG/M metagenome (GOLD analysis project Ga0364916, IMG submission 206964) | Enriched cells from Trout Bog Lake Hypolimnion, Wisconsin, USA - BchlTB.June20.5000.01.C4 | ecosystem: Environmental > Aquatic > Freshwater > Lake > Hypolimnion/Profundal zone | place...
CACAATCGACAGACCTTTAAAAATAAATTCTTGTAATAGCACGAAACTGCTGCTTATCTCTTTAATCTCCGCGGCGAACGAAACAGCGCACTGCCTTGTGGTCGCTAACACCTGATATCATCTCTACCTCTGACACGATATAAGCAGGCGTCGAAAACACTCCATCGACGAGGATCCTTAGCTTTTCAAAGTCGAGACCAGTTTTTCCTGCGCGATGAATAGTGTTGTCAATGCTGGAGTTAATTTCAGCTGGGATGTTATCGCGCATTTGTGCGGTCATCATGTTCCAAAGTTCATCGTCCGGCGCAGCGGAGTGGCGCGACGTGTTGAAGTCGCCGCACAGAACATATTCACCTTGTGTACTGAGTATACCGAGCATAGAAGCCATTGCCTCCCGCTGGAAGTCGTTAACGCGGCTGTACATGTCTGAAATAGGGAAGTGGGTAGTGAATATCTTGTAAGGCACTCCGTCTTTCATAACCTCTATCCCTCCCAGAATGTATCGCTGCAGTGCCTGCTCCTTGGCGGCACTAAACTCCTTCTCGTCAAACTCTGTGAAGGTCGGTTCAGCGAGGCCGGCGTAGTGATGCTCTGTGAAGCGTGCGCTGCCACGGCAGAGGATCGCCAAGCCATATTCGCACAAAGACGAGTCGCCCTCCTCATGGCCTCCTATGCGGGCCTCGTCGGAGTACAGCGGGGAGCGCCACCAGTGGTAGTTTGGGAATAGCATATACTCAATGTCTTATTTGTAATATTCGAAATGTCGAGTGAGGCGTTATTCAATATATACGGTACAATATTCAAAAATGTATGGTACAATACCGCCAATATCAGGCGAGAGAGCTTCACAGAGAGATCCCATGTCGGTCACTCGCACCTCCTGCAAGCATACAACGTCCGGCTGCTCCTAAATTCGTAAAATCAGTGAAAATAGAATGAGCTCCAGTATCTCTATATTTCTATGCACATATTCGAATCTCTACCTCGGACAGAAACCGAGCCACTTCGGGGATGTGTAAGTGCAATTCAATATTCAACGAGATAAGCTTTAATGAAGTCATCGTTTGGTTATCTGATGAGCTCTAATTCCAGATATTTCGGTGAAGAGTGGATGGCGAAAGACATGACAATATCTATAAAGCGTAGCTATAAATTGTGCCTCTCTCGATATGATTTATATCCTATCCGTATCCCCGCATATCATCGTGTACTCTCCGTCCGATTCTCATAAAAATAAGAATATTTTTATTTTTATAAAAACAAAAAGATATTCTCTTTCTTGCATAAATTCTGCCTTAACATAATACTCTACTGCCTACATTATTTTATAGTATAGTAGCTAGATTTAAAAGTAGTATGTTTTTCCTGCTGCTATTTCTTGAACTCTACCTCCTTCTGTCGTTAGTGTTCGCATACGACAATGGTATTTCCCCGACGCCGCCGATGGGATGGTCGACATGGTGTACAAATGACCTCTGCGGGATTCCCGACCGTTGCAGTGAGTATGAAGTACGACGCAAAGCAGACGCAATGGTGGAGAACGGCATGGTAGCACTGGGTTACAAGTGGATACTGCTTGACGATTGTTGGTCCGATACGTCGAGGGACGAGAATGGAGAATTGCAACCAAGTCCTAAGCTATTTCCAAGGTATTAGATATCAAAAACACATCTGTACATGTTCTACAAAATAACTGTCTGTTTCTCTTTCAGTGGCATGAAAGCACTAGCAGACTATGTACACGCCCGCGGTATGCTTCTTGGGCTGTATACGTGCGTCGGTACTGAGACCTGCAAGAAGAATCGCCCTGGGAGCTATGGCTACTACACAACTGACGCAAACACTATGGCGAAGTGGGAAGTCGATATGGTTAAGGCTGACTACTGCAATAAACCAGCCAATGAGACCGGAAAAGATCTCTATGCACAGTTCTCCAAGGCCTTAAACTCTACAGGCCGCCCTATGCTTTTCGCCATGTGTCAGTGGGGAGAGGATGAAGTCTGGAACTGGGCACCTGATATTGCGCAGATGTATCGGGTGCAGATGGATCACATGTACGCCCCCGCCTTCCTTCATGTCCCCTCTTTCATTATGATTATTAACATCGTCTCGTTTAGACCCTTCTGGAGCTGGGCTCCTCCGCTGCCCCTAGCAGCTGGTGTTGGGTATGGACAAGGCGTAAAACAGATCATCGACTTTATGGGCGACCTGCATCCGTCCAAGTACAACCGTCCGCACGCATGGATGGATCCCGATTTCCTAGAGACTCTCTTCATGCCTCTTGGACAATCGTGGCCTCCGATGAACTTCACAAACTCGCGCACAGGTAAGTTTACTCAGCTCTTGGCACGCAATATACCTGTACATAGTCTCATGCGGTTTGTTCGTCCTCGTTCTTTTACGCAGAGTTCTCATTCTGGAGCCTCTGGGCTTCGCCTCTGCTTATCGCCACAGATCCTGCAGATTTATCGAATGAAAAGAGGGATATTATCACAAACTCAGAGGTGATTGCTATAAATCAGGTAAAATGTTTTTGAGTTTGTATTATCGAAGCGATACTACCTTATCTTCATGTGCAACCAACATCAGGACTCTGCATTCATATCTGGGGAAAGAATTCGAAATGACAACGAAACCACTGGTGGTCAGGTGTGGTCAAAACCTCTGGTTGACGGGGATCTCGCTATCATCTTATACAACTCTGGAAACAACGACGCAGTGACTGTACATGTCGACTGGGAAGAGCTGGGCTGGAAATCGACGGACTCGGTGTTGGTGAGGGATCTTTGGGCTCGTGAGGACCTGGGGTCGATAACAAGCGGGTACAGCGCTGTGCTCGATGCACACGATGTTGCGATGTTACGGTTGAAACGCATGCTTATATCACGACACTACTAGTAGCACTACACTAGTACTACTAGAAGTAATACTATAGCGGCGTACATGTACAGCCTTGTACAATATTTCTAACAACTTAATTACGTACTCTGCTTTATTATAATAATATACTTACTCCTAGCTAAAGCACTAAATAGCTACTAGATTTACTTGCTATCATATACAAGTTGGCAACTTTTGTAGTTGTAGTAGCGTAGCACGTTGCTACTTAGCTATTAGCAGCTATGAAGAGCGAATCCAAGCAAGAGCGAAGAGCAAAGAAGAGCGAAGCCTCTCGGTGAGTCCACACTGCAGGAAGCGATCAGCATTCAGCATTCTTTGACAGTACATTTGGCTAGCACTCATAGTAATAAAACTATCAAAATAGGATACTATAAATTATAAATACTTCTACTTCTATAAATGTTAGTATAAATATAAAGTAGAACAGTAGAACTACTTTTAATATATCTACTATTAAAATAGCTATAGTATTGTTACTATTACTATTACTATTACTATTACGTAGCTACTAGCCTAATACTAAACTACTTCTATATCATACTAAACTATTATACTATTATAGTACTTCAAGTAATACATAGATACTTTATATGTAGAAGTATAATCTAATATTAAAAAGTATATTTATAGCTACTATTGTTGTCGTATTTTTACAGCAAATTAATTACGAGGATTTATACTTATGAAATTCGCAGCCATATGGTCGATATGCCCAGTTATTGCATGTCTATTTCTTTCTCTGCACTTTCGATCACATGCTTGCTGTGCTAGAGTGATGAGCGACAATGAGTAGGATGTTAATACATGTGGTGCCGTTATCTTCCGATAGCTTTCATATACGATGGCTGGTGGAGCTGCCTGAGTAATAATCCAAGCAGTAAAAGTTGCTCTTCATCACATAGAGCAAGATCACTCTGCTGCATTACACCCATATCCTGCATGATTCCAACCAGCGCTTTGGTGTAGCGCGCCTTCATAGGGTTCGTGAGAATAGCCCAGGCGGAGGCATAGTCAATCATCCCTGAACCAGCTCCTCGGCCTTCCAGCTCGATGGACATAACCCTCTGCATACTCTGTGCTGCGGAACTCTTGCAGTTATCACCCATAACCTTCGCAATCTCTCGGGTCGTCGTTATCACCATGAGCCGATCCCACAGGGGAAATCCCGATTCCGTTCCAACGAAGAAGCTGAGCCAGCCGTCTATGGGATTTGCAGAAATCGTCGTGTACTTCTGATCGAGCATTAAAAATATTACCTTGAGGTCTGAGACGTGCAGGCGCCCCATGATATACTTGGCTTCTACCAGGCAATTCACATCCTCCTTGTACGCTGGAGACACGCACACGATTATGGTGTGACTCGCGTCTACTGCCTCCGGCATACGCTTCTGCATGTTAAATGTGTTCATAGGCCCGACAAGAGCCGACCCAGTTTCGTTGCGGTAGACTTCGTAACCCAGATCAGCCAAACTCAGATGCAAATCCACAACCAGCTCCTTCTTGTAGTTCTCAGAGTAGCTGATCATGATATGCTGCTGCTGTTGGGGTTTAACAAGCAACGCAGTGTCGTGATGGTGGACGAAATCAGTGGTTTCAGCGGCGACCTTCTCAGCATATGCCTCATCTTCCGCCTCTGGTACCAAACGGTTGCGCAGCGCACGCATTTTGTCTCTGACAGGTGCTGCCAGCTCCACCGGCGCCTTCTCCAACAGATCAGTTAATAGTTCACTGATACCTAACTCGGGACTCATATATTTCACACGAAGGTCCAAATCGTTTTTGAAGTATCCAGAGAGCTGTACCATGACCTCTATTGTGAACACAAACGCCTCCACATCTTCCTCTGTGGCAGCGGCCGGGTTGTATGAGGCCTCCCACGGGAACTTCGCATTAGCAGCTTTGGGGCCTTTCACAGGTGTGTCCATTTCCTTGAACTTACGCAAAATTAGGATTAACGATTCCAGTAAAGAGCTCTTCACGAGGAACTCCTTGTTGGCCTCGACGATAGCAAGAGCAAGAGCAAGAGCGGCTAGAAGATTGACCGAGAATATCTGCGATTTGTGCTCGAGGGTTGCCTTGAGCACTACCGCCATCTCGTCGGTTGCTCCGTTAACCTCGCGAAGAAGAGAGCGGCTGGATCTGCCAAACCCGAGGATGAAGCCCATACTTATGATCGTGTACACGCGTAGAGTCTGGCTGCTCGTGCTTAAATACTGTTCCACTATCTTTCCGCCACCTGCTCCCTTCATGGCCTTCGCTGCATCGCGGTAACGGCAGAGATACATGACGAGCATGATGCACCAGCGACCCACACAGTTACCCTCGCTCTTATCTACCCATTTGCTCTCATCCGGCCCCAGCTCCTAATGCCCATGACGAAAAAAGATCAGTGAAAGGATTAATGAATCCGCGTATATAGCATATCGTAAATACCTTTAAGAGATGTGCAATTAAGGTTAGAATCCCACTTGAGACCATGGTGTTGACTGTCTGATTCGTGGCTGTCTTGGCCATGCTTGCAAGGAACTTCACAGCCATCTGCCGCGGCTGCAGCTCATGCTCGCGTGATATGCGAATCATGATCTTGAATAGCTCGAGTTCCGGTGCCAGCATCGCCGGGTGTGTGTCTTGTAGAAGGGCGATGTTTCCTAGAGCAGATAGAGCTGAGATCTTTGCACCCAGATTGTCCGGAGTGTTATCTTCGCGCACAGTTTGCAGCAGCGAGTTGAGCATCTTTATGGACGGATCGGCCATCATGTAGCCGACCTTGTCATCACGAGACAAGTACCTGGATGATCGAGACAAAATCCGATAAAATCTTTATATGTAGACGGTATAGTAGTGGTAAAATAATTACCAAACACAGCCGCAGGCGTTTGTTCTCGCCTGACCTGAGTCTTCCTTTATAACTTGTGCGAGTTCCTTCAGAAGCCCCAGCTGGTGCGATGCGAGCAACCGCTTATTTTCGTTTTTGTCCGCGAGATCCCAGATTCGTTTAAGAGCTGTGATCCGCTGTGCACCCTTATCGGTCCTCACAGTCGTAACAAGGAAGTCAAGCTCCTTAGATGCGCCGGTACCCATTTTTTAAGGAAGGTATTCAGTCGGACAATGAGGAATTATTGTGCAGTGAGGCGTATGTTCGAATCGCATTTGTTGAGCGAATGCATAATTCGTCATCAAATGTGCTCCGCCGCGTGTCCTCTCTCTCTCTGTGTCACGCCGTGTGACTCTCTATAGACAGTTTTGTGTCACAAAAAAATACTAACTTTTTTAGTAAGTAGTAGTTATTTTAACGGCAACAGACAGAGCTTGTCCCATGTCCGCTATAATAGAAGTAAAATCATGCATAAAAACAAGCAAGATTCAAATATTTATTTATGAAGAAAAGCAGCATTTCTGTAGGATGTCTTTGCAATAGTCTGTTCAGAAAATCTTCAACATGCTCCCAGGTGTTAGCATAAGGGGATTCCTTACTGCTGCAGTATCATTCTCGCTGTCTTTCATCAACCCACTGCCATCATCGTCTGTTGAAAACGGAGGTTTCGTCGATACCAGCATCTTATTCGCAACTGGGTTTCAAATTCCTGCCAAGCACTATCAATCGTATGCAGACGATCTTACACGACTTCTCCCATCCGCATCTGTTCGGTTCATCCAAGATGAAAACACAATCGATGGTTCCGAGACGATCGAGGAGTCTGCCGCAAAGCTCTCCCGCCAAATACAATTGGCAGCGGCGGGGACGAGAAATGTAGTGCTTGTCGGGCATTCCCGTGGTGGGGCTGTTGCCGCATATGCAGTTGCTATGACTCCGCTTTCTTCGTCGTCTAGGGTTTCTGCCTTAGTACTTCTGGACCCTGTAGACGACATCGAGAAACATTCATTAGCGGCTATGGCTAGTAGCTTAATAGTCTTTCCGCCTACCCTCGTCATCTCTACGCCTTTCGGTGGCAGTAGCAAGTACTACAAGTCTGCCGTGTTCGAGAGTGTCTGTGCACCTCCGGATAGAGGTCCGAAGGCTTTCTACTTAGCATTAGAGAAGAAAGGGCTCGAGAATCGTGCGAAATTTCTCGAGTTTAAGAGTATAGGGCACTTAGAGCTGTTGGATAACCATGAGGATCTCCTATTTGCATCTCTGTGTGCGACGGGCGCGAATGCTGCGGAAGAAACGGACGCCAAGGTGCAACAGACGAAAGCGATGATGGAACTGATTGTTTCGAGTAGTATAACAGGAACTTCTCCTTTCAGTCAATGAATTGTTGTTAATGTATTCCACAGAATGTTTTTTGGTATTTAAAAGATTCAATGCGAGTTATAGTTTAATTAGGAATTAGGAATACTACTCTCTTGCTTCAGTACAAGGGCGAGGGTTTAGTTTTAGTGGTATTAGTATTAGTCTATCGTCTATCATTAGTAGTACTAGCTATAATTTAGTACTTTACTTCCTGTAAAAGCCTTAAGATTATACCCTACTTTAAGAAACACGTAATCTTATAGGGTGCGTAGCACTGTAGTGCTGCGTTAGGCGTTAGTATTAGTGTATTAGTACATCATAACATATGGTGTTGTTAGGAGTAGTAACAAGGAGCGATCATGGCTGTACTGTGTAACATAAGACACAGTAGACCGCATACTCATACACAACAGAAGTCAGCAGAGTGTAACTGTCGAACGTTTCAGAGTGTTCTTCCATGCCTATTTCCGATGTATACTATGTATGTTATAGACGGGGTTATTGTGTGCTCTGCTACTGTGGAGTACGTGATGACGTCGCTGTTGTTTTGATGATGGTCATCCTATTCGGCGATAGATGACATCATGTGGATGTCGATATTATTAGAGAGCTATTGATATTTACAATGTAGATTATAATTTCAACAACTAAAACACAGTAATTCTTATCGATAATTATTAATCGGCATAGTGATATCACTCCCCTTCGTGTTAAGGGTTCTTGATTAATTCTCTATTTTTCTTTCCTGTCGATGTCGTCGAAGGACAAGAAAACCAATTCCACGCGGCAGGCCTTTCGAGCCCTACTCCGTGCCGATGGTGACGATGCTTCGTCTCCAGAATCAAATTCCTCTTCCAGTGCGGTGGTTGAGCCAACCCTCTCTCCAGTTCCTTCTTCTGTTCCGGAGACTCCTGTCTTACCTGTGCCTCTCGGGGGTGGCACGCCAGTGGTTGACAACGCGGCGCAGTTGCTGGAACCCGTTTCGGCAACGGTGCCCATAACTCAAAACCTGTTGGAAGGCCTATCGGCGTACGATGTGCATCGGACACTATATGCTTTGGGACTGCACGTGCAGCGCCGCATCAGTGCGATCGGATACTTAGCAGACCCAATGGGCCCGAGAGACGTCGTTTATGCTCAGTACCGAGCAGCCTGCAGTGTATTGGCGCGTTCAGGTCAAGAGTCCGAGTTCCGTTTGAGTGTGCTCTATAGTTTCCATGTCGCGCCGGATACTCTACGGGATGGCGACGGGGTGGAGGAGATCACTGACACTGCCGTCAACCAAACGTCAGATCCTGTGCTGGGGAGGTTACCAAGTCTCGCTTTGTTGCTTCGTGCGCACGGCCACCGCAGTGACCATGGCATTGGCGTACCGGAGGGTCTAGGGACATCAGTGCGTTCGCCTGTTCCTACGCAGCATTCACTCTCTGCGGCTGGCGGCAGTTCTACTCTACCGGCCTTGACTTCACTACTGGAGACTCAGGCGGCTCGAGCGGTGTCTAACCTAACGAAACGCTCAGCGCAGGTTCGCAATGCCGCCAAGAAATCGACGCCAACTGATGCTCAGTCAGCGGCACATACGACGTCCTTCAAGGCTCCAAAGCGTGTCAAGACAGAGGACCCCCTGTACTCGAATTCGAGGGTATCCATGTCCGGGTTTCAAGCTATTGTGGACAAGACTGTGGAGTATGACACCTTCGGCGTGTCACCGGTGCGTTCTTCGTCTCGAGTCACCACGAAGCCAAACTACTCTGAAGGTATCGAGGAAGAGGAGATTGACACTGCACTGGTAGGGGTACGGGATGACGAAGACCTGCGCGGCAGGGATAACGAAGAGATTTTAGCAGACCAGTGGCGCGAGCTACAACGGATCCAAGAGTCGACGAATCAGCTGATGGCCTCCTTTTCAGCTCGATTTTCTGGCGGGCGCCAGCGTGCACCTTTGGCTGGCGCTAGCGCAATCGCGCATGGGGTTGACGCTGAGGCAGCTGCCTCAGCTGTGGATGCTGATGACGGGGACGATGGCGACAGTGGTTATATGGACGATGAGTCTCTTGATGCAGACGGTGCCTCGGCCGTAGAAGAGATGTCGGCGCGTAAGGCAGTGCAACCGGTTCTCAAAGCTGCTGCAAGGGTGCCCTCTGCAGAATCTGGTGGTGGGTCAGGGGGAGACACAGTTCCCAAGAAGGTATCCAAACCCAAGCCGGCGCCTCGACCTTGTGAGCCTTATGTTGGCTGGTACGAACCGTTCGTCGATAGGAGGGTGTTGGACCTGACTCGTCTTCATCGTTACATCATTCTGAATGTTGCACGCCAGTGGAGCGCTGTTGAGCGCGAGGCAAGAGAATTGGACTCGGGTACGGGACACATAGTTTTTCTTCGCAATGCTCTCGACACTTATCTAGTGGTAATTGAGGAGGCGCTGAAGGAAGAAACTTATGCCTCGCGACTGGTGCTCGCCCCAATCATCACGCAAATTGGCATGTCGGCAGAGAGTACCTCGATTTTCTATCTTCCTGTTCGTGACCCAGAGGTGCCGGTGGTACACCGCGTGTCTAGGGACCATACCTACACTGAGCGAGCGACTTGGCGTCATAACTTGAATGCAGGCACAATCTTTCCAGGTGCTGGCAGGGTCTCGGTACTTCTCAATGCATCCAGGCAAACGGCAATGCTAAAGACCTTTACCGAGCTACGAGTCCGACTGACAAAAATGCGCAAGGTAGTTGAGCAACTGCTGAAGGACCTGAAGGACCGGCCGACAACCCTGTCTGACGCAGCTGCTCCGGAAGGATGGACGAAGTATGATGATGATGACACTGATGACGAACAGTGGAAGGATCATAATCAGGTGCGTTACGATACGTTGGTTGCGCAAAGAGCGGCGGGCGCGAAAAGTCGAGAGGATGGTGGTCAGGATCAGCGGCAGTCTCAGTCCCGTTCCCAGTCGTCTCAGTCCAGCTTCAACTTGGCACTACAACAGTCGGCTACTGTGAGTCCAGATGGCGATACGATGTCCGAGGGGGATGAGGACCTTAATGCGACCTTCAGCTCCATCTGTTCGACAGTAATGGATCAGCCTTGGTTGTCTAGCTTCGGTGTGTTCTCTATTGCGTCTCCCTCTAAGGCTCGTTTCGATTCACGCAAGTGGCAGCAGTTGGTGCAAGAGGTTCCGATATTACGACAGCTTGTCGATAAGCAGGTTCTTGCCTTCGTCGAGGCGTTGCAGACTATCTTCGGCGTTATTCCTGATGGGGCTGTGCCGTGGGTACAGGTGATTGATCGCTCAGTTCGTCCTATGATCGTGCGAACTTTCAGCCAAGTGTTTGGTACTCCTACGCGTTCGATTTCCGACAACTTGATGGAGGCCTCGGGCAAGGAGATGGTCGTCATCCTAGGAAGGATCTGCGAAACCAGCTCGTGGGCATCATTCAAGGGCAAACTTCGCTCTCTCTTCGCTGACTGTTCCTGGGACCGTAAGGCATTCACTGATACTCTAGCCGTGTGGCAACAGCTACATGCAGTTCTACAGCGTATTGCCTTGGTGGTGCCTCTTTTCGGTAGGCGTCTAGGCGAGCATGGTGCCAACCTCTACGAGCGCGATAGTCACTTGTCGGAACTTCTTCATGAGTGCAGGATACCTGGTGACCTGCTCAAACCTCTCCTTGACCGTCTATACTCTCCTGCACATCGAGTTGCCAATCAGAGAGCCGGTCTTGAGGCTCAACCTAGCAAGTGGAGGTGGGATCAGTTACACAACGTTCTCCTTCTCTTGGGCGAGCATGTCAGCGACCTCGCAGAACAACATCGTCAAGCCGAGGATATGTCAGCGGAGTTCAATCGGTTCCTTCAGCGTTCTTCCGCGTCTGTAAAGGTTCATAGTCTTGAACAGGATGATGATGTGTCTGAGTTGGTGTCAGATGATGAGCGTGTTGTGTCAGCTTACACTGGTCGTGTTGCGAGTTCGAAGGCGTATGGTGCTTCTGGCTACGGAGTTGCAGCTCCGAAGCTCGAGCAAGTGGTCAAGCGTTCAGTTGATCAACTCAGGGATGGCCCTGACATCTGCTTTGCGTTCGCTCTGACAGGGACTTGTTCACGTGAGGGGTGTAACTTTGCTCATCCCGATCTTGACAAGCTGGACCCTGCTATGGCCAAGAAGCTCATCGCCTTTCTACGTCAGCGTGCGGAGAAGTCGAGCCACAAGAACGATCAAGGTGGTCGTCCCAAGTTCCACGGGATAGCTGCTGAGCTCGAGCTTGAGGCCTCGGTGGATCCGGCACTTGACGCTGTCTCGGCACTCCATCTGGAGTGACGGGACAGCGCTCGTGATGCAGTGTCTGTAATTCCTAGTGTAGTGTCTTTACGACATGAGCTCGTGGTGGGGGTTACAGAGGATCAGTGTCACGAGCGCCTTCAATGGGATCCTGGCGGCAGGAATGACGAAGGGAATAAGCCTTCTGACACCGCCGAGGTTCCGAACAAGATCTGGGACGCCAGTTGGTCGACAGGTGTGTTGAGTAGGCATGGAGGCAACTCTGTGTCTGTCATCGATATTAAGCCAGCCGAGCCTTCAGATGTTGTGTGGGACATTCAACGTCTCTCGGTGTGGGGAACACCGATTCAAAACTCCGCCATTTTAGCCTCTTTGCCGTATGCACGACAAGACCGTGGAAGCCCTGTCATAAGGGATGATGCGTGTATTGTTGCCAATACTGGGGAGGTGGCCCGTATATCAAAGCTTCTCTTGGATACGGGTTCGACCGTTTTTTCTTTTATTTCGCCAAAATTTGCCAAGTCTATTGCTCACCTATTTCCAATTTCTTCTCTCCGGTCGCCTACGGCGGTTCGCCTCGGAGACAACAAAACGATGAAAGCTCTTGACTCCTATGTTCTTGCGCCGCTAGTCTTCACAGCTGGTGGAAAGGAGCATCGTGGTCTGATCCAGTTTTATGTGTTTGAGTCTGGCTACGATATCATCGTAGGGATGCCAGATGTCATTCGCTTCTTTGCGCCTTTCTTATGTGCTCAGATCCTACAGTCAGTTCCGAATCTGTCTAGTGAGGACCTCCTCTTCGTCATGGAACAGGTTGCTCAGAGTGTGTTCGATGGTCCCGTCAGTGTTCCTGAGTTCTCCGTGCCCTGGTCTCCAGCTTCTAAGGTCTCTGTTTCCTCTGTTCGCTCTTCCAAGCCGTCTCTGTTATCAGTCGTTCCTGACCCTGTTGTGCCTAGTTGGGGAGAGGGTGCAGCGGAGCCGTGCTTCAGTGCATTTGACCCGGAAGTTCAGTACTCTATGGACGACAGGACGCTCAAGCCACCCTGGCAAGAGTCAGTGTCGTTGACAGCTCCAGAGGATGAGTTCGACTTGGATCCTGCACTGCACTATCTTAGCAAGCCATGGGAGGACCATGTCTCTAACTTCTTTGCCTCGATCGAGAAACAGACGGAGCACAAGGAGTTTCTACTGCTGCCTAACGTTCGTGAGGCGTTGATGTCGGACAAGTTCCTGGATGTCTTCTGCCCTCGCGAGTGGACAGGTATAAATCCTTCAGCTGCTCCTGGTCTATTACCTATTGAACTCGAGATGATGGAGAATACTCCACCAGCCTTGAGAGTGCCCTCGCCTCCTATTGTTCACAAGCTGAAGCAGTACTTTGATCCTGAGTGGACTCGTCTTACCTCGTATATGTGGATTCCTAGCTCTGGTCCCTATGCTTGTGCGTTGTTAGCGGTACCTAAGTGGAATCCTGATGGTACTGCTACGTGTCGGGTTGCTGGTGACTTCCGTCCTATCAACGTCTATATCAAGAGGTCACAAGAGACTACGGAAGATCCTCACCGCGTAGCTACCGAGATATCCAAGTTCAAGTACAAGATGGATTGGGATTGCAGGAATGGTTTCCATGGTATGCCACTCTCGGAGCGCAGTTCCAACTTCTTAGCGGTTCAAGCTCCTAATGGTCAGTTTCGTCCTAGGTTCTGTCCTGAAGGTCTTGGTCCTGCGAGTCCGTTATATCAGAAGGTCATGAGGACTATCTTTAAAGACTTCATCTCTGAAGGTTGGTTCTTTGTCATCATCGATAACATCGCCTTTGGAGCTGACGACATGCAAGTGTTAGCTGATAGGATGGTTAGAGTCTTGCAACGATGCAAGGATGCTAACCTCACCTTGAAGTTCGAGAAGAGTTTTCATTGCCAGTCAGTAGTTAAGTTCTTTGGCTTCGAGATAGGTCATGGCTACACTAAGATGGATAACAGCAGGGTAGAATCGATTCTCAAGATACCGATGCCTCACTCTGTGACTTCGATGAAGATGTTCCTTGGCACTAGTGGTTTCTTTCAGAAGTATACTTTCGACTTCAGCAGACTTCGAGCACCTTTAGATGAGGCTACTAAGGATACTTTCGTGTGGTCAGATGCTGATGCAGTAGCGGCTCTCGTACCTCACTTCGAGAAATTCAAGGCAGCTATGGCTCAATCGTGTTCTCTCTTTGTGCCTGACTACTCGAGACCATTCTTGATAAGGTGTGATGCGTCTATTGCTGGTATAGGTGGTGTTCTTCTTCAGTTGCTGGCGGATGATCATCCGACGCATCCTGGTGAGTGGGTACCGATAGGTTTCTGCTCGCGCAAGTTCTCAGAACAAGCTAGTAGATGGTCGACATGGGATCAAGAAGCGTTCAGCATTTTCTATTCAGTGACAGTGGCTTTCCGACACTTTGTGTGGGGAAAGAAGTTCGTAGTCGAGAACGACCATAGGAACCTTCAGTGGCTGGAAGCCAGTGTAGTACCTAAGATAGTTCGGTGGCGACTCCAGCTACAGGAATACGACTTTATGATTAGACACATACCTGGGAAGGATCAAGTTGTGGCTGACTACTTCTCGAGACTGCACATGCTTGGCGTGGACAGTCTAGCTAACAACCCGGTACTCTATGGTCTTGAAGGTGACTTGCCCTCGTGCTACGATTGGGACTACTCGTTCGCGTCGTTCTCCTCTATCTGTCACGACTGTGTTCCTGATCTGGGTTCTATCCTGAGCCTCATTGATGTGGAGCTAGATGACCAAGGTGTTCCAGTGTTGCTACATGAGTTGACCGCTGAGTCTCCGGAGCCTGATGCAACACGTCAAGCGTTTGAAGCTGTTCATAATGCTAGAGTTGGTCATCATGGTGCGGGACGAACATTTCAGTTACTTCACCGAGTATTCCCTGGTCATAAGATTTCTTTCGAGATGGTTGTCGACATGGTTCATGACTGTGCATGGTGTCAGAAGCTACGTGAGCAGAGCAATCGTGCCTTGCAAGAGAGAGTTCATCACCTGGAGACTACTGCTTTCCCCGATAGAGGATGGGTGGGGGTAGATGTGCTCGACATGGTACCATCAGAGCAGGGGAATAGCAAACTCGTTGTCTTTGTAGTTCATGATACTAAGTTTGTTAAACTGTACCCGATTGCTAATGCAGATGCTGTTACTATTGCTCGTTGTGCTTACCTCTTTGCTTCACCTGGTCGATACAAAGGTTTCGCTACAGATCCTGGTTCTGTATTCACATCTGAGGTAGTTAAGCAGCTCAACCAATGGCTGGATATGTTTCATCGCGTATCACTAGTTGATCGACATGAGTCATGTGGTGTGGAAGGTACTAATCGTTTGGTGCTAGAGCACGCTAAAGCACTGGTTCAGTCAGAGAGAGCTGTGAAGTTCTGGGACCAACCTGAGTATCTACAGACTGTTGAGAACATTATCAACCGCTACTCTGACTTTGAGACGGGGCTATCTGCTAATGAACTTACCTATGGTTCTGAGTCTATGGTATACTACACTCTACTGGATCCTATACAGTCAGTAGATCAGAAGCATGAGTATCTTAGAAGGTTGAACGAATACCTAGTGGTAGCTAGGTCTGAGTCTGAACTATATCACAAGAAGGTCTTAGAGGCGAGAGCAGCTGACAATGTTGGTGATGAGTTTGAGACAGAGTATCAACCTGGTGACTTTGTTCTATACAAGCCGAATCCTAGGAGTAAAGCCCACAAGTTGGTACCGACGTTACTAGGTCCTTACAAGGTAATATCTCAAGAGCGTGGTGAGGTGTTCTGTCAGCAGTGTGCTACTGGTGTACGACGTCAGTTCCATATATCTAGACTATATCCTTTTGCTGGTACTGCTGATGAAGCTTTCCAGTTAGCTTGTAGAGATGATGAGCAGTTTCAAGTTCAGCAGATTCTTGGTTATCGTGGTGATCCTGTTGCAGCTAGACGCTTTATGACCTTCTTAGTCTTGTTTGGTGATGGGGATAGGTCGTGGGTTCAGTATGGACCAGACTTAGTCACCAACACAGTGTTCCAAGACTACATCAAGCTGATACCTGAATTAAAGATCCTAAGCATGTCTGCTATCAACGCTGGTAACTATATTGCGAAAACGAGAAGGTTGACTATTACTCCTAAGATCGCTCCAGAGAAGTTCTTTATTGATCTTAGAGTTCTTGACTTCTCCTGGTATGACAAACTTGAGCTACCTCAATCTGATACTCAGTTATATATTGTTGAAGCTCAGATGAAATCACTAACTAAGAGCAAAACTAGAGCAGAAGTTTATCTACCAGCGTTTGATGAAGTTATTAAGGATGTTGACTACTTCTGGTTTGAAGCTAATGCTACGAGACTTTATATACCTGATGATGCTATACTAGTAGATGAAGAGTTCTTAGCTGCTAATCCTAAGGTACTTGGTAACCAGAACAAGGAACGTCAACGTATACTAGAGAGACTCTATTCACCGCTACTAGCTGGTACTCCTGCTAATCGTCGTGGTGTGTTTCGACCTTCTAGACAAGTAGCTAGCAGTGATAAGCAAGGACAACCTATTCAACCTCGTTCTGTCTCTAGACAACAGCAAGATGATCATGTTCCTGACATTCATGATGGTAACTCTCCTATACTTAACCGTCGTGTGAGGATTAGTCCTGATGAGGTTAGACCTCCTGTTGTTCATGAAGGTAAGAGTTTGGTTCCTACTACTAAGTCAAGGAGATTTGCATCTGGCTCTAGCTACGTTCCACCAGTTGGTACTAGAGAAGGTTTAAGAAAGAGAATATTGAGCAAATGATTTTGTAGGCTAGTTGCATATTATGATGGTGACTACGCTATGTTGCTCTTCTAACTATCAAGGAGATGTTCAAGAGATATCTAGTTGGTGGGAGGGGTAGTGTACTGTGTAACATAAGACACAGTAGACCGCATACTCATACACAACAGAAGTCAGCAGAGTGTAACTGTCGAACGTTTCAGAGTGTTCTTCCAT
>Ga0364916_10132_pt3 | contig 16320 bp, 15 predicted proteins | sample SorcelJu500001C4_2_FD_206964 | JGI IMG/M metagenome (GOLD analysis project Ga0364916, IMG submission 206964) | Enriched cells from Trout Bog Lake Hypolimnion, Wisconsin, USA - BchlTB.June20.5000.01.C4 | ecosystem: Environmental > Aquatic > Freshwater > Lake > Hypolimnion/Profundal zone | place...
ATTCCAATGTGCGACAGCACCAAACTTACGTTGAGCAACATCCCAATCGTGACGAAAAACAAGCCCAGCAAGACATCCCGAAACGATTTAATATCTTCTTCAACCTGATGCTTATATTCGGTTTCAGAAATCAACATGCCTGCAACAAATGCCCCCAAGGCCAAGGACAAACCGGCTCGCTCAGTAATCCAAGCTGCACCAAGCGTAATTAACAATAAATTAAGCATGAAGAGTTCTTGTGAGCGACATTGCACGACCACACGAAACCACCGTCGCATCATTTTTTTACCGACGAATAACAGCAACACCAACACCACGACGGCTTTAAGCCCAGCAATGCTCAATGTCTGCACTAAATGCGCATCCTTGGTTGCTAGCGCGGGCACCATAATCAGCAATGGCACCAGAGCCAAATCCTGAAACAACAAAATGCCAAAAATTTGTCGCCCATGTGGCGCCTCTAGCTCCAATCGTTCCGCCAAAATTTTTGAGACAATCGCCGTCGACGACATCGAAAACGCACCACCCAATGCAAATGCCGCTTGCCAGCTAATATGCCAAAATAACGGCAGCGTATGTGAAAAAACCCAAGCACTCCCCATCGCCAAGGCAATCGTCACAAACACTTGTGCCATCCCAAGACCAAAAACCGTCTTACGCATCGACTTCAATTGGGGAAGCGAGAACTCAAGTCCAATAGAAAACATCAAAAAAACAACACCAAACTCAGCTAAAGAATGCGTCTCATTACTATCAACCGCCAGAGCCAGACCAAACGGACCAATCACCGCTCCCACAACCAGATACCCTAACATTGGTGGCATGTGTAACAAACGAAATACCACCACGCCAAAAACGGAGGCGCCAAGGAGTAATAACGTCATTTCTAAAGCTGATTGCATTCCATTTCCTATAGTAAGGAGGCCTGTTGCTAACTAATTGCAAGAGAATAAAAAATCCGATGTACAGATACGAACAAATTACAATAATAACATCATTAATCTATCCTATGGCGTACCAATTTAATAGAAAATTATACAAAAAAGAGACTAGAAAACCTGATTTTGAGCATGACCTAGCACCGATAGTGCCCCATTATTTATGATGTAAACGCAACTAATTTACTAAATGATGTGTATAAAATTAACTCAAAGCACCTTTTGTTACATCAGGCAGGTTTTTTGCTTGAGGAATTCGTTTATACTTTAGCTTATGAGTGTACCTTATGTGAAAATCTTACCGACGACTTTTGATCCTTTGCGTGCGTTAAATTTAGCCAGCGCGACATTAGAGATAGAAGCAGATGCAATTCTGGCACTGAATCGTCGCTTAAAAACAGAAAACGATGGCAGCTTCGCGCGCGCCGTTGCCCTTTTGCTCGGCTGTCGCGGACGCGTTGTTGTTTCCGGCATCGGAAAATCAGGGCATATCGGACGCAAGATCGCCGCGACATTTGCCTCTACTGGAACCCCTGCCTTTTTTGTTCATGCTGCCGAAGCGGCGCATGGCGATCTTGGCATGATCACGGCCGACGATGTATTTATGGCGATATCGTATTCGGGCGAAGCGGGCGAATTAATTTCCATTCTCCCCATGATCAAACGCATGGGTGCACACCTGATTGCCATCACCGGCAATCCCGAGTCGCGACTCGCGCAATTGGCCGATATTCACCTGAATGCGCATGTAGATAAAGAAGCGTGCCCCCTTAATCTAGCACCTACCGCCAGCACCACGGTGACGCTAGCGCTAGGGGATGCACTGGCCGTCGCCGTACTGGATGCCAGTGGTTTCCGTGAAGAAGATTTTGCCCGCTCACACCCCGGTGGCGCACTAGGACGACGCCTATTGACCCACGTGCGCGACATCATGCGTACCGGCCAAGATATCCCATCTGTACCTACCGATTGTACGCTGGTCGCCGCGTTATTAGAAATTACCAAAAAAGGCATTGCCATGACTGCCGTGGTAGATCAGGATGGCAATCTGGCGGGCGTATTTACTGATGGTGATTTACGACGATTACTGGAACATTTAACCGATTTTTCCAATATCAAAATCGCGGATGTGATGCATAAAACGCCGCATACCATTACTTCCGACAAACTAGCCGTCGAAGCCGTTAAATTAATGGAGACCTATCGCATCAACCAGATCCTCGTCACCGATCACGGCGGAAAACTTGTCGGCGCCTTACACATTCATGATCTGACGCGCGCCAAGGTAATATGATGATGACACACCATTCGAACGACGCAAGCAGCAGCACCAGCCAAAAAGCCGCTCAAGTACGCATCATGATTTTTGATGTAGATGGTGTATTAACCGACGGAAAAATGCACTGGAATGCGGATGGTGAGGTCATGAAGAGCTTCTATGTCCACGATGGCTTAGGCATTCAATTATTACAAAAAATGGGTATCGCTACTGCGATCATTAGTGCGCGCAATACACCAATTGTTGTTAAACGCGCAGCTGATTTAGGTATTACGCATATCTACCAAGGCAATCACGACAAACGCATTACCTTTCAACAGTTACTGGACGATACAGGGATCGCAGCGCACGAATGTGGCTTTATTGGCGATGACATCATTGATCTACCACTTTTCTCCCGGGTCGGATTTGCCGTTGGCGTTGCGAATGGACATAATGAAGTCCGTCGTCGCGCACACTATGTTACCCAAGCAGCAGGTGGAGCAGGCGCAGTAAGAGAGATTTGTGATTTTATTTTGCAGGCACAAGGAAAATACGACGCTGCATTAGCACCGTATCTGGCTTGAGACACTACGCCAATCCTACCGCTATCTGCTAACCTGACCGCCTGAATATGAGATTCCTGCCATGAAGTTTAGTACCCTGTTAACACCGGATCGCTTCCGACTATGGCTAATGGTATTATTAGTTGGCCTACTTAGTTTGGGTAGCTATTGGATATTGGAAGTGATCCGCAGCGGCATCAATACCTCAGTCAATCGACCTGTACGGACTAATCCTGACTATTTTATCGAAAATTTTCACTTTACCAAAATGACACCGACCGGACAAAGTAAATACCGGATGGCAGGGAAAAAATTGGTTCATTTTCCACGTGACGATCATTATGAAATTACCTTACCCGTGATCATCAATCTGGACCCGACACAGGAACCAATGACAATCCAAGCCCAGCGTGCTGTCATCAACAATAAAGTCGACCAACCTGATAGTGAAGTACACTTATATGACCAAGTCATCGTTGACCGCCCCGCCAGTGCCAAATCCAAGCATTTTCAACTGTTGACCGACTATTTATTAGTGTACCCAAATCAGGATCGGATGCAAACCGATCGCGCTATAGAACTACGATTAGACACCATTGTTACTCATGGTATTGGCATGACTGCCGACAACACTACGCAACAACTACACTTGCTAAGCAATGTAAGCAGCGTGGTTCCACCGCACCCGAACAAACTCGCACGATAATGACCATGACTAAATTTCTTTTATTTTCCTGCTTACTTGCACTGATCTATACTAGCCCAGCTCAGGCTGAAAAAGCCGACAGTTTGCAACCGTTACGGATTTCTGCCGAATCACAAAATTACGATGGCACCAAAAAATTAACCACATATATAGGCGCAGTACACGTCACCAAAGGAACGCTGACCATTAATGCAAATCGTGTTGAACTCACCGAAGATGCCGGCGGACACCAATATGCAACGCTCTATGGCACACCAGAAAAATTGGTTAACTACCGCCAAAAACGGGATGGCGGACCAGATTTATGGGCTGAAGGCCAAGCAGAACGCATTGAATATAACGACAACCTAGAACTCGTCAAACTCTATTCCAAAGCCAAATTAACCTTATCAGAAGGAAAGCGACCAACCCATGAAAGTAGTGGTGCTTTTATATCCTATGATAGTCGCGCTGACTTTATCTCGGTAACCAATACAGTTGGCGGCTCCAGCACCCCAGGCGGTGGAAATACCAACGCGGTTATTTACCCTAAACTTGAAAGCAAACATGATCAGTAGCTTGCAAGTCCACGGCTTACAAAAGCACTATGGCACACGTCAGGTAGTCAGCGATGTATCCCTTTCTGTCGCTAGCGGCGAAGTCGTCGGATTATTGGGGCCAAACGGCGCAGGGAAAACCACTTCGTTTTATATGATCGTGGGTTTAGTGCCATCCGATGCGGGCGTCATCATGCTGGACGATATTAATATTTCCAGTCTACCAATTCATAAACGCGCCATACTGGGACTATCTTACCTGCCGCAAGAGGCATCTGTTTTTCGTAAATTATCCGTACAGGACAACATCCAGGCCGTATTGGAATTACAGCGCGACGAGAAGGGCAAACGTCTGACCACCACGGTGATAGCCGAGCGTCTAGATGCGCTATTACATGAATTGCAAATTGATAAAATCCGGGAAAACCAAGCATTATCACTCTCTGGTGGTGAACGCCGTCGTGTTGAAATTGCTCGCGCGCTCGCTACCAATCCACGCTTTGTCCTATTGGATGAGCCATTTGCTGGGGTCGACCCGATTGCTGTTATTGAAATCCAGCGCATTGTGCGCTTTCTGAAAGAACGTGGTATTGGTGTATTGATTACCGACCATAATGTACGCGAGACACTGGGCATCTGTGATCGCGCATACATCATTAATCAAGGTACAGTGTTAGCTAGTGGACATCCTGACGATATCATTAAAAATGAATCTGTCCGGCGCGTCTATCTTGGCGATCATTTCCGCATGTAATCACGAAATGAAACAAAACCTCCAACTACGCACCTCACAATATCTGGCGCTCACACCACAGCTCCAGCAATCCATCCGTCTGCTCCAATTATCCACACTCGAGTTACATCAAGAACTAGAGCAAATGTTGTCTGACAATCCGCTACTGGAACGACTAGATGATCCGATGGATCATGCCGTCCGACTACTGGCCGATGGTGCACTGAATCAGTCATCATCATCACTATCCGACAGCACAGCAACCGATAACACGGTATCACCCACCACCGAATCCCCCACGACAGAAGCCACTAGCGAAACTGTCGACATGGGAGACAATCATAGCGACCACAGCGACGAATCCTCACTGTGGGGTGACGTACCACGCTCGTCCTCCGATAATGACGACGATGCTGGCTTACCGCAGCTAGAAGTCGTTGAACGCAGCCTGCGTGAGCATTTGCTGGATCAAGCGCGACTTTGCACCCATACAGAGCGTGATACCGCCTTACTGACACTGCTGATTGAAGCATTGGATGAAAATGGCTATTTGGATGAGTCACTTGAACTGATCCATGAAAGCCTGCCGGAAGAATTGGATATCACGCCGGAAGATTTGTCCTTTGCGTTATCTCTACTGCAAAGTCTGGACCCTGCTGGTGTTGGCGCACGCGATGCGAATGAATGTCTGATGCTGCAAATAAAGCGCCTTCCCCACATACCACTAGTCACACGCCGCCTGAGTTTGACGATTGTTCAACATCATTTGACCCAATTTGCCCAACGTGATTTCACCAAACTCAAAAAACTACTGGATTGTGATGATCAGGATTTGCGTGAAGTTACCGATGTAATCAAACAATGTCAACCGCACCCAGGGCGTGGTTTTAACAAAGACCGAATTGATTTTGTTGCACCCGATGTTGTTGTCAAAAAAACGGCGCAAGGTTGGCAAGTCTACCTAAATCAAGAGGTAATGCCAAAATTACAAGTAAATTCACTGTATGCCAATTTATTAAGACAAAATAAGAGTGCCGCATCGCTAAATACCCAATTACAAGAAGCACGCTGGCTCATCAAAAATATGCGCCAGCGCTTTGATACCATACTCCGTGTGTCTCAAGCAATTGTTGAAAGACAGAAAAATTTCTTCACACATGGCGCAGTTGCTATGAGACCACTTGTTTTACGTGAAATAGCTGATACACTAGGACTACACGAGAGTACTATCTCACGTGTGACCACTCAAAAATACATGTTGACCCCACATGGCATGTTTGAATTGAAGTATTTTTTTGGTAGCCATGTTGCCACTGAAGCAGGGGGGGAAGCATCTTCGACGGCAATCAGAGCATTGATTAAGCAATTAATAGGAGCAGAAAACCGCAATAGTCCACTCTCAGATAGTAAAATTGCAGATATGTTAGGGGAACAGGGTATGGTAATTGCTCGGCGTACTGTGGCAAAATACCGAGAAGCCTTAAAAATTCCTCCAGTAAATTTGCGTAAAATATTATAACTTTGTGCTTGTAAATTCGTGTTACGTTGCCAAATAAGAGATAGTATTGATCTTAATATCAAACCAAATCTTTTTTAGCAAATACCATTTTTGCCATAGGAGCGCGTATGAATATCACCATCAGTGGACATCACCTCGAAGTCACTCCAGCCATTCGTGAGCATATACACAATAAACTGGATCGTATTGTAAGACACTTCGACCAAGTCATTGATATAGCCGTCATCCTGACTGTAGACAAACTGAAAGAAAAAGACAAACGTCATAAAGTCGACATTAACCTTCATGTTCCCGGTAAAGACATTCACGTAGAAAGCATGGCGCAGGATTTGTATGCTGCCATTGACCTTTTAGTCGATAAACTGGATCGTCAGGTGATCAAACATAAAGACAAAATTCAGGATCACAAACACGAGCCCATGAAACATCTGCCAGAATCAACAGCTGACTCTGCGGCAACGATATAGAAATACTCAACTCTGCTGCACGTTGCAGAGTAAAAAAAGGACGCCTCGTGCGTCCTTTTTTAGTATTGATGACAATGCGCCCCCGATGGCTCAAAGGCTGTCCAACACAAACAAGCGCCGGTGTTCACGCATGGCATAACGGTCGGTCATGCCAGCAATATAATCCGCTATTTTACGCGCTTGCAATTCAACATTATTTTGCACAACATATCCCGGTGGCAATAACACGGGTTCCTGCATAAAAATGCCAAATAAATCGTGTATACAACGACGTGCTTTACTGGTCATACGCTGCACTTGATAATGCTGATATAAATTGTGGCGCAAAAACTGCTTGAGCAGCAACGCATCAGCTTGCATCGCATCGGAAAAAGCGATGATCGGCTCCGCGTTTCGCACATCATCCACAGAGGTTGGCTTCACGTCTAGCAATCGCTGTTCGGATGTCACAATCACATCCAGAATCAACACATTAATCATGCGCCGCACGGTTTCAGAAATGGCTCTGCGTCCGGTCAACCCCGGAAACGCAATATCGACCAAATGCCGGTTACGGGCAAATAAAGGCACATCCATTAATTGAGATTCTTGTAATAAACCGGAACGCAAGCCATCATCGATATCATGATTATTATAAGCAATCTCATCGGCCAAATTAGCCAACTGCGCTTCTAGGCTTGGTTGCTTTTTTTGAATAAAACGTAGTCCAATATTACCTAATTCCTGGGCATTTTTTAACGAACAATGTTTTAATATCCCTTCACGCGTTTCAAAGGTGAGATTCAAGCCATCAAAATTACCATAACGTTCTTCCAGTTGATCCACTACCCGCAGGCTTTGTAGGTTATGTTCAAACCCACCATAGGAGTACATACACAGGTTTAAGGCATCTTGTCCTGCGTGCCCAAATGGGGTGTGGCCTAGATCGTGTGCCAATGAAATCGCTTCGACCAGATCTTCATTCAAACGCAAATTACGCGCGATAGAACGCGCTATTTGCGCGACTTCCAGACTGTGGGTCAAACGTGTCCGGAACAAATCACCTTCGTGATTGATAAATACTTGCGTTTTATACTCCAGACGCCGAAATGCGCTGGAATGGACAATCCGGTCACGATCGCGCCCAAATTCTGTGCGCGATTGTGCCGCGGCTTCGGGAAATTGCCGCCCCTGTGTTTCAGAAAACTGCACAGCATAGGGGGCAAGTAACAGTGTCATATCAACTCGTGATGGGAGCAACGGGGGTAAGCACAGCAAGATCAGGCTTCATGCACGCCACGAGCGTGGCTTCCAGCACGTCAGCAGGAACCGACTCAATCACAGCACGTCCTAATGGTTTAATCAAAATAAATTTAATCAAACCACCTTCATTCTTTTTATCGACTTGCATCCAATCCAACCAGACTGAAATCGCCAGGTCAGGTGCAACAACCGGTAATCCGGCAGCCTGTACTAAAGCGCGAATACGCTCTTTGTCAATACTAGACAAATAGCCAAGACGCCACGATAAATCTGCCGCCATGACCATACCACAACCAACTGCCTCACCATGCAACCAGACACCATAGCCCATGGCGGATTCAATCGCATGGGCAAAGGTGTGACCAAAATTAAGGATAGCCCGAATACCGCCTTCGCGCTCATCCAAACGTACCACCTCGGCTTTGATTTCACACGAACGACCAATGGCATACGCTAAGGCAGCATCATCGCGCTGGCATAACTTTTCACAATTTTGTTCTAACCAGCTAAAAAAAGCCGGATCGGTAATCACACCATGCTTAATTACTTCAGCCAAGCCCGCCGATAGCTCACGGACAGGGAGAGTATGTAGGGTTTTGGTATCGGCGACTACGGCTTGCGGCTGATAAAAAGCCCCAATCATATTTTTACCGAGCGCATGATTAACTCCGGTTTTACCACCGACTGATGAATCAACTTGGGATAACAAGGTAGTCGGGACTTGAACAAAAGGAATACCACGCATATAACTAGCGGCGGCAAATCCGGTTAAGTCACCGATGACACCACCGCCAAGAGCTAATAACGTCGTTTTACGATCACATTTTTCCGCCAACAACACATCAAATATGTGCATCAGGCTTTCCATGTTTTTATATATTTCGCCATCCGGCAAAATAATCTGTCCTACTTGTTTACCAGCCGCCACTAATCCCGCTTGTACTTGCGCAAGGTAAAGCGGAGCTACCGTGGTGTTGGTCACAATCATGACACGGGAAGAATGTACGTACTTGGCAATCTGATCCAGCGCAAACGGCGCAATTACAATCGGATAACTGCGATCACCTAAAGCGACTTTTAAATAATGTGAGGCGTGTTGCGACATGGTTGGCCTTGTCAATCGAGTGGCAGGTGCAATAGGCCAGGCTAATTGCACCAAGATAGTTTGTACCAATGTCGGCACATTGGGGCGTCCAGTTTCCACCACCACATGCGCGACTTCCTGATACAGCGGTTCACGCTGAATAGTCAGCTGTTCCAGTAATTTGCGCGGGTCAGCCGTACGCAACAACGGACGACTTTTATCGTGGCTGGTGCGTTGTAAAATATGTGCGACGCTGGCACGTAAATAAATCACCGTGCCACGGCTGTGCAGGTACTCGCGGCTTTGCTGATTTAATACAGCGCCACCGCCGGTAGCTAGAACCAATCCACGTTGCGCAGTCAAATCACGAATAACATCAGCTTCACGCTGACGAAAACTAGCTTCACCTTCAATGTCGAAAATGACCGGAATCGGCACTCCGGTGCGTGCTTCTACTTCGTGATCGGAATCTGCAAAACGCATATTCAGCTTTTTTGCAAGGGCGCGACCAACTGTCGTTTTGCCGGCCCCCATTAACCCCACCAAAAATATATTACCTTGTGTATCCACTGCTTGCATTCAAGAATTTAACTAAAACGGGTTTGTAATTTTAAAATTAATTAATGTCCCAGTACCCAATGGTGTGGCGACAAGAACACTGAAAGTATTGCTTGCCCCAGCCGGATTACCTGACACGTTACAGGAAGTAGCGGGGAATTGCAAAGGGATGTAATGAATCGATCCGTGATGTGTGGTGGCAGAATCCGTCAAGATAGTCGACCATGGCGCAATACTAGGTACTGTAGTTGGATAAATCGTGCCTGCCGTCACACCAGATGTTGTATTAACCACAGCAACAGACGTATTAGACGGCAATGGGTTGTAATTAATGTCGTCCAATTCCAGCGCAATAACATAAGAGCACGCCGCACTTGCAAGCGTGACCAGATTGCCTTGCGTGTAACTCACACCATTGACGTAATAATTAACAGGAGCGCTACCACTCAAAAATACATTGACGGTGCCAGTCAGTGGAGTCGTCGTCTGATTGGTACTGGCAAAACTGACCGTCGCCATCCCAGCACGCTTACCATTTGCAGTCGTCATATTGCGCGGATTCTGGCTACGGAATGTCACAGTACACCCACCGTTGAGCGTGACACACCCACCAATACCGGAAGTACCTACAGCACCGCTATCAGTGCTTGTCACCACTGGAGTACCATCCGCCACAGGATTACCATTGGCATCAGCAATCAGCGCCGTCAATATCGATGTGACGCCATCATAATTCCAGCCTTCTATATTATAAGGTAAGGCGCTAAGGGAAAATGCAGCTTGGACTGGTTGGCCAGTGGTCACAACGACCGTATCAGAAATCGCTGACTGACCACTAGCCAAGGTGGCAATGACTCGGAACGTACCCGCTGTACTCTGCGAATTGACCGTGGCCTGAACCGTTCCATTGGCGCCTGTCGTGCCATTTGGGGTATTCAGCAGCACGACTGAAGTACCGTTATTCACGCTAAAAGTGACGAATTGATTGGCCAATCCATTGCCATTATTATCAAACACTTCAAATGTCAACACTGCCGTCTGACTACGTCCGTTACCTCCCGATCCGGCAATCACGATCGATTTATCGGATGGGGTGGCAGAAACAAATCCAACCGATGCAGCGGTAGGTGCGGCTACATTCAAGGTAGCGACCACCGGAGTTGCCCCCGCCACAGAAGCGGTAACCAAATCCGTTGAGCTGCATCCTTTATCCGTATAAGTGACCTGAGCTACCCCATTAATGGTAGAAGCGGATGGCGACAAGGTCGCTTTACCCGATGTTGCACATGCTGAAGAGAAATTAACGAGGACTGGTTGTGCCGTATACAAAAGATTATTCGAGTATACCTGAACCTGAATCGGCAATGACGCATACGCATTGACTGCGGTGACCCCGGTCGGCGAGATCAACTGCAAGCTGATCGTCGTGTTACCCATGGTGAATGGAATACTCGCTGAAATCGCTTGCGTCGACACGGTTGCTGATGCATTGACAAACCCAGCAGCACCCGTCTGTGCAATCGCCGTGGCCAAATTCAGTGGTGCAACCACAATACTGGCAATGCCTAACCCATTCGTAAGTGCGGTCCCCGCGGATGGAATTAACGATGTCAGACTGGTAGTACTGGTAAATGTGACCAATGTATTGGCGACTGGATTTCCCGAACTATCTGTCACCGTTGCAGCCACCGTATACACACCGGAGGTGCTAATCGAACTGCTGACGACGCCATTTGAATTAAGTAGACTCAATTTAATCGTTGGTGACGATACCGCAGATGGGCCGCCTGAACTAAAATTGGTCGAACTGCTCACAACCACGTTGGATCCTGCTGTGACATTGGCGGAGGCCGTGACGGTACCAGCACCGGCACTGCTGCTACTGGCGAGGGTAACTTGCGCCCATCCGGCACTGTTAGTCAATGCCGTCCCATTTGAGGGCACCAAAACACCTACAGTAGAATCGCTGACTGTAAATGTCACCAACACCCCAGAAACCGGATTACCATTAGCGTCCAGCGCTTGTGCATTGGCCACCAGATTGCCACTTGTCGGCATCGTCGTCGTTGGCAGGCCTGCTGTATTTGCCAGATACACGGAGAGAGAACCGCTTGACGTCGTTACCGGAACCGTCGCAGCAAAATTGAGTGTCGCCGTCACCGCGGTCGAGGTCACCGGAACAGCGGATACCGTGAGCGCTGCAGCACCACCAGTGCTGCCGCCAACCAGATGGATTTGTGCTATACCGGCACTATTCGTCAGTGCTGTACCAGATGGCGGCGCCATTGTCGCTACCGTATTATTACTGACTGTAAATGTAACCAGCACGTTTTGTTGTGCAACACCGTTGGCATTAACCACCCTTGCGGACGCGATTAAATAGCCATTAGCAGGGATGATATTGGTCGATACACCAGCGCTTGTCGCTAACGATACAGAAATACCACCATTCGCTGTAGTGACTGATCCCGCTATCGCTGTTGGAGATGTTGTTGTTGTGGCTGCCGGTCCGCCACCACCTCCACAGCCTGCTAGGACCAAGCCAATCATCAACAGCAGATACCATTGCCCGAAAAACGTTCGTATCGCATTTAGGTTCATTCTATTGTCCATTAAATTAATTTTTGCCGCAATGAATACGCAGACATCTGTTCCACTTCCGTCCCAAGTGCTATTTCTGTATGCAAATTTTCTTCCCCAGTCATTTTAAATAAATAACGTAGTTAACGGTAAAGAAATATGATGCCAGAGAGGAGTTATTTTATTAATTCGAGCTATTTTGCCTGAAAACAACTGACATTGGCCTATGCCTATGCCTACTCGCTCAAATAAAAAATGGAATTGAGATGCTCAATTCCATTTTTTATACTTCGCCGCAATCTATCTGCTTAATTGCGGTCACTAATTGTTGCCATTAATGCGCCGATGAAACTCGGTCAGTCACAATTTTCGGTGTAATGAAAATTAATAATTCAGTTTTATTATCGGATTTATCTGACATTTTGAATAAATTTCCAAGCAGTGGAATATCGCCAAGGAATGGAATTTTATTTTCGGAGTCATTAATATTTTCAGTGAAAATACCACCTAATAAGACCGTACCACCATTTTCAACCATCACCAGCGTCTTAACATGCTTACTGTTGATCGTGTAACCCGCTGTAGTTAATGTACCAGGACTATCGTTATTGACGTCAACGTCCAGAATAACATTACCATCCGGTGTAATCTGTGGTGTTACTTCCAGTTTCAAATTGGCTTTTTTGAAGGTAATCGAGGTAGCACCACTGCTGGTTGCAACTTGATAAGGCAACTCCGTACCTTGCTCAACCACCGCTTTGATTTGATCGGCTGTTACTACACGTGGGCTGGAGATAATTTTACCTTTACCATCCGCTTCCAAGGCAGATAATTCCAGATTCAAGAAACGACCTGCAACCGAAGAGAACAAACTCACCGCCACACTCCCCGGATTCGTACCGTTAATTGGATCAGCAGGCAAACTAAAGAATTGCGATCCACCAGCAGTCGTTAGCGTCGTACCATTTTGAACGGTTTGATTGGCCACACCCGCATAGGTACCACCAATCGATACCCGCGTGTTGCCAGCAACCGAATAACCCGGTGTTCCACCTTGCAATGAGCTGTTATCGGTAAAACCAAGTTTTGAACCGAGATTTCGGCTAAATGCATCGGTCGCCTCAACAATACGTGCTTCAATGAGTACCTGACGTGATGCAACGTCCGTTTTTAAGACGAGATTACGCACCACTTCCAGACGACCGACGGTATCTGTCACAAACAACTGGTTCGTCCGTGGATCAATCACCGCACTGCCGCGTTTGGATAATATCCGAATCCCAGGATTAGTACCATCCAGACCAAATACTGTTTTAAACGATTCAGCTTTTTGGTAATTTAACTGGAATGTTTCGGTTTTTAGCGGCTCCAAGTCAGCAATCTGCGCCTTTTGTTCAAGTTCCAATTTTTCTTTAGTCAGTAATTCATCTTTGGGTGCAACCCAGATCACGGACCCATTCTTGCGCATATCCAATCCTTTGGACTGCATAATGATTTCCAGTGCCTGATCCCAAGGGATATCTTTCAAACGTAAGGTAATACTACCGCTGACCGTATCACTGGCAATCACGTTGAATCCACTCACTTCTGCAATCACCTGTAATAACGCACGTACTTCGACGTTTTGAAAATTTAAGGACAGTTTTTCTCCGCGATAACCTTGACTACCCTGTGTTAATTTATTTGGATCTTCTTTAATGGGTCTGACTTCAATCACCAATTGTGTGTCACTTTGGTAGACACTGTGTTCCCACAATCCTTTCGGTTCGATCACCATGTGCACGTTTTCACCTTGTGAGGTGGTCGTAATCGTTTGTACTGGCGAACCAAAATCACTCACATCAATGCGGCGACGCAACACGTCAGGCAAACTGGTTTTTTGAAAATCGGCCACAATGGTTTGGCCTTGTTGATGGACGTCAATTGCCACTTGCTTACTTGGTAAATCAACAATAATTCGACCTTCTCCTGCGACACCCCGACGAAAATCAATATCGCGCAATGCTTGCTGCATGACGGCTGTCGGCACCGGTACAGGCAAGCCACGTGAATCCACCGCAGTAGCAATATCGCCTGAATTTTCAATCGTAACGACCATCACATTACCCTCAATCGTGCTGGCATAATTCAACGGCCGCAATAGATTGAAGACGATACGTGCACGCTCCCCAGACTGAACAATATTAGCACTCCGCACGTTACCAATATTAATATCAATGGTGGTTTTACCGGTTTCATTACTGGTAGAAGGAAAATCCAGTGCGATCCGAGCAGGCATCTTAGTGGAAAACCCAAGAGGTTGTTTATCAAGTGCCGATTTTAAATTTATTTTGACAATGACATTCACACCCTGCTGACTCGCTGTGATTTGTTGAATTGCATTCGTTTGCGCTGTAGCCTCTGCGCAAAAACCAAAAAAACTGAAAAGTATGCCTAGTAGCAAGAAGAATCGCGACATTGAAAATAACCTCATATTTTTTGCGCACATAGTGAATAACTTTCTCATTTTTTTGCCTCCTGCAACTCTAACGTTGTCGGCCGCTCAACCCAATCACCTGCGCCATCCAACACGATTTCTTTAATTTCAATTGAATCGTCATTAATTTTCATAATCAAACCAAAATTCTGCCCGACATAATTACCAACCTTGGCTTGATAGACCATTTTGGCATCTGACTGCAATAAGGCATACCGACTTGTTCCACTCGTCAAGGTTCCTACCATTTTCAGGGTATCAAGACTCACTGACTCCAACGGTTCACGACGACGATCAAGATCAGGTTTAACTCCATTTCTCCCTTGATCCCGCAACTTCGCTAACACCACGGATAATTTAGTTGGATTAAACGGATCTACTTTATCTTTTTCTTCGTATGAAAAAGGAGTGAATTTTTTCGGCTCGGACAGTTTAACGATCAATGGTCTAGTTTGACTCTTTGTCAGATCCATCCATTTTTGTACTTCATCCACATTACTTTCACCGCAAGCAACCAAGCCGAGTGGCAACAATAGCAACATCAGAACATTTTTCATTTCTTAGCTCCATTCGCTGCCTTACGTTGCGAGGCAACTTCATCCGCATCCAGATAACGGAACGTTTTTGCGACCACTTCCAGACTCAGCACACCATCTTTGACACTATTCACATTCAAATTATTAAGCGTGACGATGCGGGACAAGTGCGCTATATCACTCGCAAAGGCGCCAATATCGTGATAACTGCCATCCAATTTAATTTCAATCGGCAATTCAGCATAATAATCTTTGGCAATCGCTTGCCCCGGACGAAAGAGTTCAAATTGCAAACCCCGCCCCAAACCGGCTTGGTTAATATCCGACAATAACGCATCCATTTCCGCTTTGCTTGGCAATTGTTTTTCTAGTGTGGAAACGAATTGACCAACTTGTATTTTTTGTGCGCGCAACCCGTCCAAATTAATTGATTGCTGGATACGTGACTTATATTCGTCTTTCAACGTCATTTCTTCCTGCTGTCCGCGGCTTAGCTCATCAAATTGTGAATTCCAATAAAAAAACCAACCCAATACCAACACCCCAATTAAGGCGCCAGTTGCACACAGCAAACGCGGCGCCAATGGCCACAAACCAGGATGTACGCCATTTAAATCATTAAATTGTGCAGACAATGAGCCCATCATTTTTTGCATGATACATCTTTCCAAAAAGAACTCATGGCGTAGTGACCTTAGCGGCAACTGATGGCAGTTTAGCACTATCAGTTACCCCCATAGACGATGCCGAAGCTGCTGTGGCTTCCTGATCACGCGGCCGTTTTATGCCGACGTTGATCGTGAAATCAAAGACTTTTTTCGCATCTCTTCCCTGTCCTAGCCCTGCCGAGCGAATTTCGATCAAATCTGGCTTATTCAACCAATCTGAATGACTACCAAGATTTCTAAGATATTCAGAAACACGTTCATTGGATTCAGCATAACCCGTCAACACAATACGCTGGCCATCCTGCTTCAAACTGCGCAAGTAAATGCCTTCCGGTGTTTGTTTCACCAATTCATCAAGCAGATAAACGGGCTGATTGCGATCACCCTGTAAATCTTCTACCGCTTGCTGACGCGCCATTTCAGCAACATATTCAGCGTGAATGCCGAATTCAT
>Ga0364916_10163_pt1 | contig 15967 bp, 25 predicted proteins | sample SorcelJu500001C4_2_FD_206964 | JGI IMG/M metagenome (GOLD analysis project Ga0364916, IMG submission 206964) | Enriched cells from Trout Bog Lake Hypolimnion, Wisconsin, USA - BchlTB.June20.5000.01.C4 | ecosystem: Environmental > Aquatic > Freshwater > Lake > Hypolimnion/Profundal zone | place...
CATTCAGAAGGTTTTGAATCTTGGGCAGGACGAGCTTTTCAGAATCCTACAATTACAACTACGACCGTTTCAAACGATACGTTACAAATTGGTGGCGACCAGACGGGCTTTTTTAATCCAACAGCTATATTTTTTAGAGATGGTTCTTATAACATATCGGCTGCAGTTCCATTACTTTCTGTAACTTTTGATGGGACTTATACTAATATTGTCAATAATGGGTCTGTTGATTTTGGCGCAACAGGTGTTTCATTTGTTTTTGCAAATCAATGGACAGGAACAAATCCCTCAAATAGTTCACAACATGCCGAAGGTAATACAACCTTAGCTAGTGGGGATTTTAGCCATGCCGAAGGTGCATATACATCAGTTACTGGACAAGCTGCTCATGCCGAAGGTAATATGACTGAATCAAACGGGGATTTTTCACATTCCGAAGGAACAGAAACGATAGCAAATGGACAGGGAAGTCATTCTGAAGGATTAGTTACTCAAGCAACCGGGGATTTTAGCCATGCCGAAGGTGCATATACATCAGTTAATGGACAAGCTGCTCATGCCGAAGGATATTATGCACAAGCAACCGGGGATTTTAGCCATGCCGAAGGTGCAGAAACATCAGTTACTGGACAAGCTGCTCATGCCGAAGGTAATATGACTGAATCAAACGGGGATTTTTCACATTCCGAAGGAACAGAAACGATAGCAAATGGACAGGGAAGTCATTCTGAAGGATTAGTTACGCAAGCAAACGGAGATTTTAGTCATGCCGAAGGTGGTAGCACGCAGGCTAATGGACAGGGAAGCCATGCCGAAGGTGTAGATACAATAGCAAATAATTATTACTCCCATGCCGAGGGAGTCAATACACAGGCTTATGGTGGTGGGACTCATTCTGAAGGATATACAGGAATTAGTTTCGGGCAATTCAGTCATGCAGAAGGACAATGGAATTTTTCAGGCGGGATAGCTTCTCATGCCGAAGGAGCTTATACTACAACAGGTCTTTCGTATGCTAATGGAGTAGATTTTACTATTGGAACAACGATTAATCCTAACGATACAATAATATTTAATAACGACCAGAGTAATTATTTTGATTCATCTCCAATATTCCTTAGTTCTGGATACTTTAATAGTGCTAATTATTATGAGTATTCAATTAATTATATACAATCTTTAACGCAGGCTCAATTTAATGGACAGGTAGCAGGAATGACATCTGATGTAAGTATTGATGCCAATGTTTTTGGTAGTGTTGGAAATATTACGCTAGTTGCCGATAGTGTTACGGATATTAATGATTTGATTACGGCATGGAATATCGCAAATCCAAGCAATCAAGTTACGCTCTATGGTGATGGAACGCAAGTGCCGACAGCAAATATTTCTTTGATAAATGGCAATAATTTTGCTATAATAACAAATGGATACGTATCAGCAAATCGTTGTTATGCAAATAACAGTGTTAATGCTGGAGGCAATTCAAGCCATGCAGAAGGGGGCGGTACATTTGCAATAGGAGCTTGCAGCCATGCCGAAGGAGAATTGACAACGGCATCGGGGGAAGGTAGCCATGCTGAAGGGATTAATACAAATGCAGATGGACAGCATAGTCATGCCGAAGGAGAAGCTACTACTGCTTATGCCGAATGTAGTCATTCCGAAGGGTTTGGAACTTATGCTTATGGCTTTGCAAGTCATGCCGAAGGGGATAATACTTCAGCAGCAGATTATAGCCATTCAGAAGGATATGGCACACAGGCAAGTGGGTCTCAAAGTCATTCCGAAGGAACGGATACGGTAGCAAATGGGTTTAGTAGCCATTCCGAAGGAACGGATACGATAGCAAATGGGGCTAGTAGCCATTCCGAAGGATATGGTAGTTATGCAGGTGGCAGTTTTAGCCATGCGGAAGGCGGAGGGACACAGACTAATGGAGATTATTCTCATGCGGAAGGGTATGAAGTACGTGCAAATGGAGATTATAGTCATGCCGAAGGGGTAGGTACTTATGCAGGAAAGGGATTCCCAACTTATGAAGCAGGAAGTGGATTTGTGTATATTATAGGTGACGTAACAAGTTATTTTAATACATCTTTCCCTATGGTATGGTCTGATGGAAATTCTTTCCATTCTTCAACTATTACGGCTGTGACTTTTGGAGGTTTTCTTACGGAAATTGACAGTACTGACGATTTTACTAGTGGAATATATTTCTTTGCAAATGAGAATATAGGTCAATATCAGCATTCAGAAGGTAATGCAACCGTAGCTAGCGGGAATGATTCACATGCCGAGGGATTTCAAACTATTTCGCAGGGGAACGATTCACATGCCGAAGGAAATCTTTCGCAGGCAAATGGCGGAGGTAGCCATGCAGAAGGCTATTTTTCGCAGGCAAATGGACTAGGAAGCCATGCTGAGGCGTATCAAACATTTGCCATTGGAAATTATAGCCATGCCGAAGGATTCCAGACTTTTGCCGAAGCCGATTATAGTCATGCTGAAGGAAGGGGCACTTCTGCGAATGGCATTAGCAGCCACGCAGAAGGATATGGCTCTGAAACTATTGGGGATTATAGTCATGCCGAAGGGCAGCAAACTTTTGCAAATGGGAATTATAGCCATGCAGAAGGTTATCAAACACATTCAAATGGTCAATACAGTCATGCAGAAGGACTCCAAACACAGGCAAACGGAGATTATAGTCATGCCGAAGGCGAAGGCACGATTGCGGCTTCGTTTATTGAAATGGCTGTTGGTTCTTACAATACTCCATATACCCCGGCATCAACAACTGGATTCGTAGCTGGCGATAGATTGTTCGGCATTGGATGTGGTACAGGAGTTGGCAGTGAAAAAGATGCCGTAGTAGTACTTAAAAACGGGAACATCGGAACAGGTAATAATGCTACTCCGACATCAACCGTTCATAATCTAGGGTCAAATGCCTATGCTTATGTTGAAAAAACTGCCGACTATCCATTAGGGAACAATGACTGGACAGTAAACTGTACAGCTAATTCATTTATAATTACATTACCTGATGCTACAACTTGTGCCGGACGTGTTTATAATATCAAAAACACAGGCGCAGGAATAATAACGATGGATACAACCGCAGGGCAGCTAATTGACGGAAATGCGAGTGGAGTAGTTACTGTAACGCCTACAATAAATCTAACCGTGCAGTCAACTTCGACTGGATGGATTATTATTTAAAACAAAACAAAAAATTCATTAATTTTACATAAATATTTTACTATGGCAATGTTTAATTTTCCAATAAAAACTACTGCAACGGTAACGAAGGGTTATAACCCAACGGCGTTGAGTATCATGCTAGGACGGACTGTTGTGCAGAACAACATTCAAATGATAGAGGTAACATCTACTACAACCGAGAAATTGGTTGATGGTATTCGTACTGAACGAAGAACCAACTTTTATCCAGCTACGATGTTACAAACAATGTTGAGTGGGTATGATGTGACATCACAAAACGGGAAAGTTAATGTTGATGTACTTAATCAATTCCTTGCTCAGTATTCTATTGCTGTGGTTGTTCCTGCTGTAACGCCAGCGACAACTGCTACAACGCCTGTAGCTCCGGCTGCGGCTGCGACTGCAACGCCTGTAACTCCGGCTGCTACAACAGCTCCGGCTGCGACTGATGCTACAACGCCTGTAACTCCGGCTGCATCTACTACGTAGTAGTATAATATAATTTTATATTGCAGGGTCAGGATTTTTCCTGTCCCTATTTTCGTTTAATATAGATTGTATTCTTCGATTGTCTTTTTTATATTCCGACAAATTTGCGGATAGTTCTTTTTCATAAACTCTTTAACTTTCTTCATTTCATGAGTAGATTTTTTATGGACGGAAACTAGGTGCTGGTATCCCCACCGATTCATATCCGGGAAAGCAGCTTCATCGAAATCTACTGACATTTCTTTAAAGAGGAAATCTATTTTTTTTCTTTTTGATTTTGAAAATAACGCTAAGACAAGTTGCTCATAAAAAATGTCATTGCAAATATCTCTTTCTTTTATACTCAGCAATAGGTCTGCAACTTTTTTAGATTCCTGAACATACTGTTTTAAAAAATGTAAATCATTACATGCGAAGAACCCGCAGTTGTATGATTTCTTTGTTTTCTCATCCCAGTAACTAGGAGTTTTTATTTTCTGTTTTTTTATGAATTTAAGTCCCCCGGAATAACCAAGCCGAAACGTTTCGCCATCTTCGATATTTTGTACACAGATGGGTGACGTAAGCACTCTTCTCGGCGGTCTTTTATGCCAAAATAAATCGTAGTCGATATGAATGAAAGGCTCTTGCTGAAGTTCGTAAGCCATCAGTTTTCCGTAAGCAAAAAGGTTATCGTATTTATGTGGGATATTATCTAAGCAAATAATGACTGTATTGAAATCCAATCCCATACTCGTTAATAGGTCATAGCCTAATCTATCTGTAACTAATTCTGTTTTTTCAAACCACTGTTTATTAATTGCCCAAGACATTGCAAAGAGATATAAAAAATCTTCTTTGCTATTTACCCGGTTGATGTTAGGTCTATCAAGTGGGCGGGTAGAGAATGACCACACACATTTTTTAATCATTATAAATTATATAGATTGTATTGTATTTTTATTTCTTCTGGGAGCCTTGCCATCAAGTTTAAATATTTACTTTGCCACACTTGCATCGCCTTAATTCTTTCCGACCTACGTTGAATTTGATTTTTCAAATCAAGAATATATTGCTCCTTTCTCCATGCAGGGTCAATCTTGCCCATCTGATTTTTTATTTGATTCAATTCGACTATTTCTTTCTTCAATTCAGCTATTTCTTTTCGACCTGAACTATTATCTTTTAACTCTTCGATTTCAGATTTCTGTTCACCGATTTTAAATTTCAGTTTAGCCAGCTCCTCAAATAAATATTTCATCGACTCATCCTTGCTATATTGCCGGTGAATCCTCAACAGGATGTTATCAGAAAATTTTTCACTCATTAATCCCAAATGTATTTTGTATTTATGTGCCGGGTGATTTTATTAATCGTATCAGTCAATTCATTTCCCAAAGATATTAATTTCGGGTCATCCATTTCTTTTGCAACTTCTCGCATTTCAAATATTTTATCAGCCAGCTCATAATAAGGCTTCCGAAGTTTCTTGGTCTTTACCGGGATGTAACTGTTACGGTCTTTCTGCTCAGAGTCTTCAATGTTTAAGTCTTCAATGTTTAAGTCTTCAATGTTTATCCCTAAGTCTGTAGCAGTGAATTCGTTCAATTTGCTTTTTAATAAGAAGTGAGTAACAATCATTTTTATAGAATCAAAACCCATAGCAGTTCCACTTGTCCAAAATTTTTTATGCTGTTCAATAACCTTTTTTAAGTTTTCATTTTCTTCGTTAACCCTAACGGTTATACTGTCGGAAATTTTATATTCTTTCATGGTAAAGTAATTGGGTCAACATTAATTTCTGCAAGCTCTGAGATTCTCCTGATTAACACAGAGAAATAGGTTCAGATTTTTAATCTATTTGTAAGGCGTGAGCCTTTCTGGGTGAACTACGATATAACAATATTTTAAATAAAAATATACCGCCAGTAAAAAAAGAATTAGACCTAAGATTGCAAGAGTTAATTTTAAAAATAATATAACTATTTTCATGCGAATTCAATTTCGATTTTATCAAAAGTCTTTATTGATTCCAAGAAAACACGTTCGTCATTGCTCAAATTAGGATGATTAGCGGCTTCTCTAAGCTCGTCTCGTGTAAATACCTTGCTGTCGCCGGAGCCTGAATTCACCCTGTTAAAATGCGGTACATTCAGAGCTGCATAAATGGCTGAATTTTTGCCGACTCGTTCTTGCATCCTTAATGATGCAATTTGTTTATTTGATTTACCGATTGCTGTAATGTTGTGCCCCATTATTGTAATTGTTTTATTTTGTTGTCTTTGGTAGACCAATGTAATTCTGCTTCTTCAGTAATTCTGTTTTCTAAATTATCTATCCATAGCTCCTTTTTTTGGGCAAGGTATTCGTCATGTTGGTGTTCAGTGTACTGACTCAATCTGTACAGTATTTCTGATTCCAGTTTTGTTACAAATTCATTTGGAAGAATAATGGTTGCTGTAAATCGAATGCCTTTTTGGTTCCCATTAAAATCGGCTCGTTCCATTCTTTTTCTGAAACGATTGCGCTACCTTGTTTAATCAAGTCAGCCAATATCATTACCATATTCCAACTATTACTACGTACCTGATATGTACTAGATATATGATAAGTTAAATTTGTTAGGTAGTTTAATAATCCTAACAATGTTTCCTGTGAATATTTTTTCTGTGAATATTTTTTCATTATTGCCATTTTTTAGACTTTATAAATTGCATTTGTTCTGGTGTGCATATAATAATTTTATTGATTGCAATTTACCTTTTCTGCTTGCTCGTCAGTCATATTTTTATTATTTTGGTTGCACATCGAAATGATACCCATGACCTCTGTTATCTATTTTAGTAATCCACTCAATCAGGTCTGGCGAAAGTTTTGGTAATGATGTGATTCTATCTGACACCATTTTAAAGGAGTCGGAAGAGATTTTTATTTCTTCAGTAAATTCTTTAAGCTGCTCCACATTATTCACTCCCGGATGATTAAATGATGCTGAAATTAATTTCCCATCTGCACTAATGACTAAAGAGAATTTATTATGGAAGGCAAACCTTATTGTGTTAGTGTCTATCATTATCACTCTGATAGCTTTTTTTATTTCAGGGTCATTTAAAAAATGAGTTGCGATTGCAATTGTTTTGTTTTGCCTACCTAACTCTTCTTGTTTCCGGGTTTCAATTAGGGCATGATAATTATTTATGCCTGCATTGATTCTTTCCCTTAGTTTATCTGCATCAATTTCCTGATTGATGTATATTTTTGCAATATTATTTTTGTACCCTCTTGTAATAGTAACAAATCTATTCTTTGGTTTTCTAACTGACACTATCCTAGACCAAGCATTCTTGCTGAGATAAGAAGCACTGTCGGTATCTAATTGAAATTCCACTCCGTTGATAATTACATTGTCTGAATGCTCATATTTACGAGATATTTCAAAACCAAGCGATTCGATAAATGCAATACAAGAATTTATATAATTATTGCCGGAAAGTCTTCCGCATTCAAATTCGAATTCTGTATTACTATCATTTACTTCGTAAACAACAATGTTACGAGTCTTTTTCTTTTTTGCTGGCTCAAATAATTCTTTCATGATATTTTTATGAAGGGTAATAAAAAATAGTGCGCCATCGAGTACTTTTATACACCACCCGTTTGTTTATTTCAAAACGGCTTCTTTGGCAGGGTATGTTCCTTCTTTGGCAGGGTATGTTCCCCTTTTACACTATTGTATAAATCAACGGCACTGTGCCAATTGATATGAAATTTAAAATGTAGCGGATGCAATCCAATTAAAAAGTTCCGCCAAAAACCGAAATTAAAAAAAACATAATAACGCCGACCCAAAGCAGTCCATCAATTATTGAAACTATGATTATGTATGCTTTTCTCATTTTTTAGGGATTTTTTGTCGTTCTCAACAATGTAATAGTTGCTTGTAACCAGCTCATCAAGCATTTACCACCTCATCAATACTTTCATCAATATTATCGTATTTTAAAGTTTCTATTTTTGCATAAAACTCAAATGGAGTTTTTAGGTAAGCTAAATTTGTAACTAAATCATTTTTACCTCCAAAACATCCTCCATTCTTACTAAATCTTTCACTTGATGCTTTACTACCATTTGGAAAAGTATGTTTATCAAATCTACCTTCTAATTTTATTAAAAGAGCATTACCATTAATACAAGCATCATCAAAATTATCATACACTCCAATAGTTATAATTTTATTCCGGGTCGTATGTCCGTCAACTTCTTTAGGGGCATCGGAATACCTAAGTTCTAATTTTAATAAATATTTTTCCATAATTTTAATTTCAAACGATTAATGTAAATCTTTATATAAAGGTAAGACAACCTTACTTGTATTACAAAACAAAGACAGTTAAAGGTTTGTTAAGAAAATTTTTCAAAATAAAATATGATTTCTTTGCCGGTTTCTTCTAAAAGCCCAAACTTAATTGCCTTTTTATAGTAAGCGTAGCAGCTATGTTGCGCTTTTCTTAAAAATTCAAATTCTGAATAAAGAGCTGCCCTAAATTGTTCGATATTTATTTTATGATGACAATCCGAATAGTGCCCTCTTGTAGTGTTACATGATGTGCAGGCAGGCAGCTTATTTTCGTAAGAATCATTTCCCAAGATTATTGCCCCTTTAATCGTTACAATAGTGTTTCGTGGCTCAATATCCCATATATGCCATCGGTTGCCTAATTCATGTCCACAGAAGGCGCACAGACCACCAAATTTTGCATACAGCATTTCTTTGGTGAGTTTATATAATTCTTTCTTATTCAAAATAGTTCAATTTGTTCAGGTCTAGTTTTTTTTTCTCAAATACAATACCATCAAGCATCTTAATTTTTGTATTCCCCTTGTAGCCCTTTTTAAGATAATATACTGCGGAAGGAAATCCAAATGGGAATCCGGCTTTACTGCTTGGCAACGTGTGTATCTCAACGAATCCTCCGTAATTAAAAATATCATTCAACGTACTCATGCTCTTGAACATTTTTGCTACTGGCACAAGTAATATGATATTATCGGCTAATTCAAATGAGTGGAGCAGGAAGCGATTATAGTCGGAATAGGGTGGATTTGTAACTATCCAATCTACCGGCTTATTATAATCATAAAAGTTTTTGCCATCTGCAATTTCAGTCCAGTCAGTGTCTTCTGGTAAATATTTCAAGAATGCACCTTCTCCTTTGCATGGTTCTAAAATACGTCCTTGTATTGGGAACATACTACAAATTTGCTTCGCTAACCAATCCGGGGTAAAGACTACATCATTTTGGTTGATGTGTGCATAGCGACCCTGAATATAAGGATTATGTTTTTGCCCGTTTATGCTACCCATTACAGTGTTTCAATTTTTTCCCTGATATATTTTGAAACTTTATCGAGCAGGATTTTAGTATCTGCAGAAACTCTGGCACCGGCATCCGTTTTCATTGCAGGTAGAGCAATTGAATCAATTGTCTTTGCCAGCTCTTCCAGTTTCACTTTATCCGGAGCAGCAGCAGCCTTTTTCTCTAATTTTTCTTTTTCTTTTTTGTCTTTTTCAGCCTGTGCTATACGGTCTTTATTTTCTTGCTCTATTCGTTCAAGATTTTCCCTTTCTTTTTTTGCTTTTTCTACGGCAGCAGCTTTTTTTTGCTTAAAATCGACTAGGATTTTTTGGAATTCGGCATCAGGCATAACTCCAAGTGAATTTACAAAATTGTCGCCTAACTTTTCTTCTGTGAAAGGAGCTATTTTTTGCAGACGCTCTGATTTAAGTGTAGCAATTTCTTTTTCCTTGCGGATTTTATCTTCGGCATCGGTTTTGCGCTTCTTCCATTTTTCAAGTATCTTTTGGTATTTCTCTTCCGGCATTATAGCGAAATCATCATCTCCGTCATATCCCAAAGGAAGTAATACCTGTAGGCGGTCAAATACCAGTTGTTTCTCTTGTTTTATTTTTTCTTCATCGTCTTTCTGCTTTTGGTATTTTTTTACCATTTCGTTAAATTCATCCTCCGGCATTGTAGCGAAATCGTCATCTACGGTAGGCACATATCCCAAAAGAAGAATCTTTTGAAGACGCTGTTGCTTCTTTTCATAAATATCTTTTTTGGACTTTAATAGTTCCGCATACACTTCTGGCAACATTGTTCCTAGGTCAGTATATATGTCATTGACAATACCGTATTGAGATAATGCAGTCATTCTTTCGTTTCTTACGGCATTGATTTTTTCTGCATTTTTCTTTTCAATTTCATAAGTCAGTAATTTATTGAAATCATCTTCTTCCAAATCTCCTATCGTGGCAAGCAATTGCATTGGGATGGAAACGCCGGCAGTGGTTAATTCATTTTGCCTCTGTATTGATAATTCTTTTTTCTTCTGTTCAGCCTGTTGTTGTTTCAGGGCTTCTTCCTCTTTATCTTTTTTTGCTTTCTGCATTCCGCCAAGAATAAAATAAAATGCCGGTTCGTCCATGGTTCCTAAATCTACGCCGGGAATATCATCAGCAGTAAATCCGAGTTCTTCTAATTTACCGATACGTACAGCTTTCAAATTAGCCTTTTTTTGTTCTGCCAATCGTTCAGCAGTATTTTCCTTTTCTTCAAATTGAGCTTCAAGTTCTTTGAATACTTTATCCATGAGCTGACCTACTCTTAACCAAGTTTTATCTTCCAGTAAAAAGTCGTTCATCAGGATTTTTAATTCATCACGTTTTGACTTTACGAAATTTGCGCCTTCAATACGATACCCCCTGAGTGCGAGCCTTCCTTCACGAGCCATTTTTATTTTGCCTTTTTCTTCTGGGCTAGTTATTACAATCCCGGACACGATAGTTTTCCATTCGGCAGCTTTCTTTAAAAAAGTTCCAACGGCTTCAATGATTACAGCTTTTTTTGAGTCTTCAATAATTCCACTGGAATTTACTAATTGGACTAGTTCGGTATTTTCGGTTTCTATAACGTTTGTTTCGGTGGCTTTATTTTCTTCCATTTTTTTATTTTTTTATTTTTTAAATATTTGATTTCAAAAGCTATGATACAAACGGTGGGTTTTTTGCATATTTGGCTGTGAATTTACAATTTAAGGCTTCAACTTCCTTGTATAATGCTCTAACTTCTTCGAAATTCATCCCAAACTTAGTTTCAAAAATTGACCAAACCTCATAGTAATAACACCATAACATCCTATTTTTAAATTCCTGATAAAAAATCCAATGTCCGTCACGGTAGTACGTGGCGGAGCCATTCGCTAATTTAACCTCAAATGGTTTTGACAAATAATCTAGTAACCAGTCTCTAGCCCCCGACTCGTTTCCCTTGATTACTGAATCTGCAATTGGGATGCCATTTACTCCGCTATATTTAGTATCGGCTATGGCGGTTTTAAAAGTCTGGGCATCCATATTAGAATCGCTGCCATAAAATCTATTTACAATACTATAAACAATATCCAGTGGCAAAAATTGTTTTAACGCAGTAGATATTTGTATTGGACTAATTAATTCGTATTGTAAATTAGGCGCAATCCACTGACTAGATACATATTCATTTTCCCCTTCAGGCATATTTTCCGTTAATATTACAGGAGTAATTTGTACCACCTTTTCATAATGATATTCATCCCCTAGTTTTACCCGTAGAATATCGCCTATTTTTAAATCTGTATATTCCATGTTATAGTTTTATTTAATCAACAATAGACCAACCGGTCTGCCACGCTAATCCATAACGAGCTTCCCAAAAAGAGTCTTGATAGCGGTCGCTTTCATCAAAAATCTTGCCGTCTCTTATTAAGACGTATTCCCCCGGCAAAAAGAATCTGTGTGTTATTTTCTTGCCTTCTTCGAGTGCCTTCATTGCGTCTTGCTGGCTCATAGTTTACAATTTTACATTGATGAAGTTTTTTTGCTTATAATTGGTGATTATATTTATGAAAATAGTGAACAGGGTTTTGTTGTTATGCTGCCTGTAAATTTCAACCAAAATTTTTGTGTTGCCGGACGCTATGGTACAGAATGAATCCTCTATATCGCTATCTTTTGATATTTTTTCCATTGCTGTGTCAATACAATCCACAACCCATTTTTTCACCTGAGTATCACCGATTTTAACACCGGTAGTAAAGTCATCGTAATGCTCTAATTCGAGTCCTTCTTTAACAAGAGTTAAGTAGTTCATTTTTTAAGAAGATTTTATGCCATCAACGGCGTTACATAATTTTCTGTCAAGACGCTCTCTTAATATCCAGTAATTTTTCATAACCTGACTAATATAATCAACGGACATGAATTCACCGAACACATTTACATGTGTAGCTTCTAATTCTGATGGATATTTTAATGTAGAGCTGCAATTTATTCTGAATGCTGTTAATAATTCCTCGATTGTGAAATTTTCATATCCATGCTCTTTTAGGAAGAAAATTACTTCGTCAGCAAGGATGTACTGAAGAGGTTCATCATCGTCATCATCTGCTTTTTTATTGCTTTTCTTTTTCTTTGGTTCCTCTTCTGGGACATGCGGTATTTTGTGCCCAGAGATGATAGAAATCTTTACAATCATGTGCCCTATTTCCCTTTTTATGGTACTGTCAGAATACTCCGATATTGATAACCCGGTGCTTCTTGCTTCAATTATTCTCTTTTCAATCTCCGACAATGGGAATAATTTAGGGCTATGCTCTGCTACTAAATCAGCAATCAAAAACTCCTCGTCATTATGTTTTATTTTTGTGCTTTCCATGATAGTTCTCGATTAATTCTTTTTTTGTTTTTTTGTTTTTCTTATCATCCTCGTAAATGATAGGCATTGGCTCATGCGTAATTTCACGATTCTTTAAATACGTATCAATTACTCTCCTTGCGGCATCTGTTGTAGCTAATGCTAACGTTGAGAATAGTTCGTTGTCCTTATAGATATAATAGTAAGTTTCACTCACCATTCTTTTAATAACAAAGCCTCGATATGAAACGCCTAGTCTGTCTATCACATTTTAAAATTTAAGTCATCCAATTTCCCCGGAGCCTCTCTGTTAAAATAAAACGACTGTTCCTTATTCTTTAAATATTTTGCGATTGCATTTTTTTTATTCAATGCTGGAATATAAATACAGGTAGGATTTTTTACAAGTTTTTCGCTACGTACTTCGGCATTAGCATTGAAAGCAACGGTGTCGGCTTTATAACTTGCTTTTTTTACTTCTCCGGATTCTTCATTCAGTTCCCAAACAAAGTGTCCTTTTTTGGGCGTAATATTTCCTTCAAGAACATGCTCGATTTCCTGCTTCTTTTTTACGTTTAGCTCTACCTTGTTTACGTTAGGAAGCCTATCGTGGGCTTGCAATTCTTTCATTAGAATATAAAATTAAATATTAAGCTGGCAAGTTTCCAAGTGAATAAAACTATCACAACTATTTTTATTATTACAATTAAAAATTTCATCTAGTTATTTTCTGCTTGAAAGATTGATACTATTCTTTTGATAATTTCATCTTGATTAGGCGGAACACCGTTATCTTTAATGATGAACCCCTCATATTTAGTCATTGTAAATTGCCTTTTAAGATAAGGTAGACTTGCCCACCATTTAAAAGCTCTGTCGGTTATAGCTTGTTCCTTTGTCACCTTTTTACTAGTTTAAGATTTAGCTCAGGAATGTCAAGCACTTCCAGTTTTCCTTGCTTAATCAGTTTAGAAATATAGGAGTCCGAAACACCAGTAGTTCCGAATCGGTTAGGCATACTTGCCGCTTTCTCCTTCTGAGTCACCCACTCAGATAAGTTAATTGTAATTAGCTTATCTTCTAATAGTGTATTATCTTCTGACATAAAATTTCTTTTGCTTTTTCTTTCGATATTTTTTCTCCGTAATAGTGAAGCTCCTTTTTTGTATTTTCAATTCTTTCGCTAATCCGGTCAATTAATAAATGTTTACTTGTTTCTGTTGGCATCCAATCGTTAAAATCTTTCGGCAAATATACATTCCAATTCTCTGAAAAATCCGTCATTTTAAAATTACGCCGTAGGCATTCTGCATGAATTTCAATAAACCTTTTATTTGTATAAAATCCTTTGTCCAAGAAAAAAAGTACATGCCCCGCTCCAAGACTAAATCTATCAGGGATATTTACAAAATCCTTGTGTATTGCATTTGCATTTAAAAAATCAAGTCTTTTTTTATACAACGCAGGAAGTCTTTTAATCTCACGATGTTCTGCTCTAAGATGCTCGTCAGTCAAATTCTTTACCGGTATCGCTGCATTAATTCTTGTCATCCGTTCTGTTTATTGGGTTGCCGTTAGAATCGAACCAACCAAAATTGGCAGCTTAACCAATCTGACTCCCTATTTCGTAACTCCTTTTGCCCTTTATTGTACAATTATTAGCATATCCATTTACAAAACATTCGAGTGGCAACATCTTAAAAAGTTACTTAAAGCAACTTTTGTAATTCTTTTATTACATCTGGATGCAGCAATATTTTTTTATGCTGAATCTTAAATTCTTTTTCTTTTATTGCATTTTCAATCGTAGCTACAAAGTCGTCACTTTTTTCTAATTTTTGCACCAGCATTTTATACTGATATTTGAAGTCATAAAAATCAGGACTAAGCTCCAATCCTCTGCTCAGGTCTGACATATTCATTGTAAATGCACTACTAGCTTCACTCAATGCGTCTCCGGAAACAGCGATTCGTTTTATTTTCGGATTATCATGCAAGTTTAATATAACCTGCTGCAACTTCTTTAATAACGCTTCTTTTTGTTTTTTTAGACTTTCAACTTCTTTTTTTAAGGACATAAAACTGTTTTTAAAATATTTACAATCCCGGCATTTATTGCATCTTCTTTATTCATGAAAGGACAGTCAGTAATTTCATCTACATCTTCTCCCCAAAATTCACCATATTGTCCATCCGGTTTGAACCATTTTACGATATAGCGGTTGACTCCATCATAGAACTTACAATCATGGTAAATTTCTATATTGAAATTAGCCTTAATCCAATTAAGAGCAAGTGATTGAGTGAGTGGATAAACATTTAAGTCCAATCCGTTTTCTTCTAGCAATTTAATTACTTCTGTTGAGCAATATGAATCCTGTACTTTCATGAAATAAAGGTAAGGTTACTTTACTTCACCTACAATTTTATGGTGTTAAAACCATGTTAAAGAGATTTTTGTAATCTTTTTATCCCAAGGCTCCAAGTAGAGGTACTCCACTTCAATTTGACTTCGTATTCTTCTTCTAACAATGGGAACGTTTTTTCTATTTCGGTAGTTGAATACATTTGTTTCATACCAATCCAGTACCATCCATCGGTTTGCTTGACCGAAATATTTTTATTATATTCATCTTCTGAAAGCTCGCAAGTAGCCTTCACTTTTTCTTCGACCCATTGCAAGCATTCGTTTTTGTATTTTTCGGCATCTGGATTATTTACTTCCCAATAAAAAATTTCCCAGTATCCTGAAAGAGAATATCCCATATCCCGGTACAACTGTCGGTATATTTCTGAGTTTTTCCCATATCCAAGACAATGAAGCAGCATAATTAAATCATTCAGACCTATCTTGTCAACAAGGGCATCAACCTTTTCATTTTTTTTCCACCGGATAACCCCATCCCTTTTTACTATTTCGTGGTCATGTGTTTCTTTGTCAAGAATCTCACGGTAATCTTTATTCGTAATATCTTGTCTTCTTACTGTCGTTTCCATTATTTTTGATTTTTCAAATGTTCAAGCTCTTTAAGTGTAAGTGTGTTCTTTGGCTCCGCAAATTGTACATATTCTTGTCCATCTTGGGACAAGAACATCCTTCCATCCTTCGGCTTCAGTGTAGACATCAGACCCATGCCCAACTTGTTTGAACCCGTAGGGTTCTTTTGTTGTTTCTGGGTCGCTGAAAGGTTCTCCGAATTTATGAGCGCATTGCTGCATTTTTTTTTGTTCGGCAGCTATTTGTTGTTGTAGCTGCTCGATTGTATTATTTATCATATTTTATCTTTTAAATGACGAATTTGTAATAATAAATCATTGACAAAATTAGTATCACACTCGGCTGGGAGTCCGGAATTAGCGAATAAGGTATCAAGCCCTTTTAAGTCGTTTTCCGCTTCTTCAATTATCGAATCAAGGGCAACTTCTCCTTTTCTAATTGAAAGTAAATAAGCGGCATTTGTTCGCCTTACGTTAATTGTTTTCTGTGTCGCAATTTCGATTGTCATATCTAGCAATCGCCTACAATGTAGTAAGTT
>Ga0364916_10168_pt1 | contig 15803 bp, 12 predicted proteins | sample SorcelJu500001C4_2_FD_206964 | JGI IMG/M metagenome (GOLD analysis project Ga0364916, IMG submission 206964) | Enriched cells from Trout Bog Lake Hypolimnion, Wisconsin, USA - BchlTB.June20.5000.01.C4 | ecosystem: Environmental > Aquatic > Freshwater > Lake > Hypolimnion/Profundal zone | place...
GTTAACACTGACCCTCGTTTGAGCTTTTCGGGAGTAAATGTGCTTATATCCGACAAAATGGTCGTTGCTGGTATTTACAACAACATATCAGATTTTATGATAGTTTCCTTGGAGAATGATTCAAAATTTATCATAAATCAATATGGTAGCTTAGAGTTATGGTCGGATACATTCATTGGCTCCTCTTCAAATACAAATAACACTGCCTTCATCAACATGGGTCGAATATCGGTTGTCAATATTGGAACACAGAGAACAATTTTGGTCATTACTGGTTCAATTTTTAATCAGACCGCCAGCGGCCAGCTTCAGGTGTCTTTAGATAACTCGTTCGAAAACCGCCCAATCATCTACTTGGACGATAATCAGCATTTGTATGGAATTCTCAATGCAAGTGTTGCAGATGGCACTAAGCTAGTACTGTACCCTCCACAGGACCCTACCAATTTCGACGTGCTATTGTATCAAAACATGTACCCAGAAAAAGAGAGCGCAATTACTGTCGTTGCTGATTTGGGCTTGAAGTTCCAGAAAGAGGAGTCTTTCAATCCTTCGTTGAAATCTTACAACGTCTCGCTGAAAATATCAGAGATTTCGTGCGAGCAAGTTAATGCTTACTATTATATCGATCCGACTATATATGTAGATGCTTCTTCTGTCTCCAACTATTTATGTCATGTTTGCCTACTGAATAGTTCGTGTGGTTTTTGTACCGGCAGTGGTAGCAGCAGTGGGGGGTGTGCCTATGGTGATACATGTGCATCTGGTAGTATGCTTCGAGATAATTGCTGTGTAGGAGGATGTAATGGACACGGAACTTGCGAAGCCAGTTCAGATTATTCTTCATTTGAATGTTCATGTGACTTCTTCTACTCGGGACCTGACTGCAACCAGTTGAGCCTATATTCGTGGTTGTTTGTGGCTTTTGGTGTGTTTTTTTTCCTGTTTATATTAATGTCATTAGGATATTATTACTATTACATGAAACAGCCGAATCGTGTGCTAGAAGATTTGTTGCATCAACTCAGCGGGGACAAGTCAAGAAAAGAAGTTATTTCAGCTACTCATCTGCAACGTTTGCAACAAGAATTTATTCTGAAAGACGTTTTTGTTAAATACGAAGAAATTAAGGTGGAAGACAAGATAGGTGAAGGGAGCTTTGGAGAGGTTTACAAGGCTGGCTTCCGTGGAGCCCAGGTGGCGCTAAAGAAGCTAAGAAGCCCAATGTTTATGCAACTGACTGCGAATGACATTGAAGAGTTTCGGAAAGAGGCATACATGATGAGCCGACTTCGACATCCAAACATCGTTCTCGTGATGGGCATATCTCTCGTTGAGCTAGAGCCCGTAAGGCATCTTTCAGTGGACATGGCTGAACTAGCCGCATATGACGAGGAATCGGTCGGGAGTAAAAAGTCTGAATCAAAAAAGACCCTTTGTATTTTGACTGAATATTTAGAGCAGGGATCATTGGCAGATATTCTTTATGGTCGAAAGCGAATTTCAACGGAAGTTTGGACCTATGAGCTAGTTCTGATATGTGCCATACAGGCAGGCAAAGGTATGCTTTATCTGCACAGTCAGTCGCCTCCTATCTGCCATAGAGATCTTAAATCCAGCAATCTCGTCGTCGACAATCATTGGGTAGTAAAAGTCACAGATTTCGGTATGTCCCGTATCGTTCCTGAGAACTCCGTCGGGGAGGTTAAGAACCAAGGACCGGAAAGCAACTCATTTTTCAGCCAGGACCTCGAGATGACATCCAATTTAGGAACTACTGCTTGGTGTGCACCAGAGATATTTACACCGTCTGAGAAGGCTCGATACTCACTACCCGTTGATGTATACAGTTTTGGGATGGTCTTGTGGGAATTATGGGAGCGAAAACGTCCATATGAAGATCTGCCTTCACGTTTTGATGTAATCGATGCCATTAAAGCGGGAAATCGACCTAATATTTCCGACAGCTGTCCAACTGGACTCATGTCACTTATACAGCGTTGTTGGCAGTACGATCCTGCTCGGCGTCCAAAATTCAGTTATATTGTGCGGTATTTAAAAGAAGAACTTGCTCGTGTGCAACGACAACGTGTTGCAGGAGCTTCATCTAGTGTTGAACGGAATTTCTTCACCGATCTCCTGTCGCCTCTATCGACTCCAAATAAATCGACACATGGAGGAAGTGATGAGAAGAGTACAAGCCCTTGGCGAGGTAAGCTTTTCGGGGCGTCGAAGTCTTTAAGTTCTAAATCTAGTTTGCACGATAGTCTTATTCCATCTGCCGATGGCATTGTGGACTCACAAGAAGAAGCACACGCACTATCTAAATCGTCTGTACCGCCACCGGTCGGTTGGAGAGACCGGTATGTCATGCGATTTTCCGGATGGAGAGCATCGTCGCCCGATATGGGGCTTCCGCCTTCATTGGGTAGCTCGGCCGCAAAAAACTCCGCAAATATGTTCCATCCGCAGCAGATTGTACACGGAAATGTCACTCTCTCTCCAGGTACGGACGCATCTGGGGGTAATGATAGGAATTCTTCTTCGAAGTAAATGTACTGCAGGATGAAAACTTTCTTGGGTGTGTATATCGAATGAATATGTGTACCGAAAGATTATCGAATGAATATGTGTATCGCATGAATCCCGAAAGGAAGTTGCGTGTACTGTTTTTTTACTTTCTTGATTTCATCCAGCCCCTAATAATTAAACAAATAACCATGGTGCACTACTAGTACTAGAACTACTATTAGTAGTACTATAGTATACTAGCTAGCTACGCATATAAATATTATTCTTGTCTATACTACATACTACAACAAGCTACTATTTTTACTATCATTACTTTTTACCACTAGGCAGCTCAACTTAAGACTATGTAGAAGTACCTAGTTATATGTACACCAGATTCAACTTAGCTAAGTAGTCTTAATTGATAATTGTGGTATTGTGGTCTAGCTACTTACATATCATTAAATATATGAGTAAGACTTCTGCTCGTGTTCGACTAACAGGCGAAGTGATCAAGAACGAAGTGAGCAGAAGTCACTCTTCATATCGTACGTACGACAGCGCACCACGAACTGTAGTTAGGTTAGGTTAGCCAAGTATTGTCATAGTAATAGTAGCTACACACTACGTATTACTTATTCTAGTACTATCTACTTTACTTACAACTAGCTATGCTAAAGTATGCTGAGCGATACATCGTACTAGTGCCGTACTATTATACTTAGTAGCTACCATTATCGTGCATGATAGTATAGATGATAGCAAGAAGCGCTAAGCGCTAAGCAATATTACCAGAGATTGGAACAATAGTATTGCAATATTATTGCAATAGTATTGTACAATAGTTTTGGCAGGGATTGGAACAATAGTATTGTAAACTATTGCTATACATTGCAATAGTTTGCACACGACAACAATACTATTGCAATACTATTGCCAATGTATTGCAATAACAATATATTGTTCCCATTCTCTGAATATTACTATGGTGATGAGCGATATTCTCGGATTGCTCTTTCAAAGAAAGAAAAAGTGTTCACTTCACATATTAGTAACTTTGCGTACATTATATTATTGAGAAGTAGTGTCAAGAAAGGAGTAATACAACAACCTAACTGTCTCGCATCGGCCGGCTAAAGTTCGTATCCCAAAGTGCGAAGGCTTTCTGTCAGTTCTCCCTCACTACCCCAGTCAGCTTTTGCCCAAGCCCTCTGTACCATTTGTGCAAAGTTACCATCCCGAGGGTTCTAGTCCTCGAGCAGATAAAGCGGCGGGCCGACCGACGCAGAGCGCAACAGTGAAGTGGCGGATAGATTCTTTGGGAGCCCCAAGTTCTCAGCGACTGAATAAGGCAGCCCCAACAGCGACGCCGCCGCGTAGGTAATGAATGCAGCATGGGTCACGACGACGACTGTGTCTTCAGCCCCGTCGATTCCGCTGAGCCATTGCAGTAAACGATCCGTGCGCGCGTAGATATCGCAGGCGTTTTCTCCGCCTGGAGAGCGATAGAAGAAGTAGCCGGTTGCCGCCTCTGCGCGACGCCAGCGCTCCTCTTCCTCAGGAAGCGTGCCTACCCGCTGAACGTCGCCGGTGCCTCCCTCATCCGGGCTCTTATGCACTATATCTGTGTACGACATGATTGGCCATTCTCTTTCGCGTACGAGATAAGTCTCTAGCGGCGCGCTCAGGCGGATACCTGCCTTGGTCTGCAGCTCCTTCGAAATGATCGCGGCAGTTTGTCTGGTACGCAGGTAAGGCGAGACAATGAGGGGAACAGCGCGCTCACTGCCTTTCCATGTCTCCAGTAGGCGAGCCAAGTGGCCACCCTCTGCGCTAGCCTCGATCGCCTGTTCGACCCCGTCCCTAGTGATGGAAACGACATGATCTCGCTTCGTCGCGATGATCGTGTGAGTCTTGTCGGCATTGGCCTCAGACTGTGCGTGCCGCACAAATATTATCCGCCTGGGGTATGTTACGGTGGACATTAAATGGTTAAATATAGTACATTATAATTTACTTAGCTATACCATATATATAGTATGTGGTTTTGTGCCGGTATATATATGGTATAGTTATATATGATGGGTCCTGCTGTCGATCGATATATTTTATACAGCTATAATATCTGCTGTCTGCTGTCTGCTGTGTGTATAAGGCACTAAAATAGTATAATACTTATATAATATTATATGTATATATATATGATAATAATATATCCCCAAATAGTGGGATTTTATTCTTGTTCATAAATTTATATCTGCAGATTAGTACACTCGGCTGTATAAAGCACAGGTTGTTAAAGGCAACGGGCGATGCCGCGCAGCCCAATACAGGAGGGACAGCCTTCAGATCCTGCAAGTGGTAGCCCTAATCGGGCTTCAAAAATGAAACACATTACACCAGATGAAGTATTGCAGGGTTTCTTCTATAATGACGTCGTCGTAAGAAATTTGGATAGGCACGGACTCGATGTTGCTAAAGGGCATCTGCAGTTATTGTTGGCATCAGATGTACGCATTTCCTGATAGATAGAATACTAATGAATCATTATATATTTCTATTTCGTGTTCCTTCGTAGGCAGATCAGTTCTTGCAAATTAGCGTTCTCTTAGATGGCCGTACAGTAGAGTTTCTTTATGGACCTCATGGTCTAGCGCGTGCAATGGCAGCTAAGTAAGAGTAGAGTTTTAATAACTTGCATGATTCTTTATATAGCACGATAGTAATTTCTTCGATTAGGAATTTGATTCGAGGTTTGCGTGAACACCACCAAGCAGCTGCAGTTCAGTTTTACATCGACTTATACAGTGCAATCGTGAAGTATCACACGAATATGAGTAATTGTGAATCTGTGGTATCGTTTTTCTGTGTCTATGCACCGAAGGACGCGCTGTGGTCAGAGGTAGAGGTCGCATTTGATAGATTTAAAACAGAAGTGAAAAATACATCGAGCTACCAGAACTAGAGTAGCATTACAGGCTAATGCAAGTGTAGTTATAGGAGAGATCGTATCATCCGTTATGATTTTTGTCGGCTCCAATAATGAAGAGAGCGATTCACCATCGTCGGCGCTCGTCTCTGTTTACTTGTTATTTGTTGGTCGTTGGTCGTGTACTTGCCGGCGTGTACGGCGTGTGTTTTACTGCATGCATAGTAGCTGCAATTACTATTACAATTATATACCTATTTCATTAGTACTATTTTGTTAACAAGTTATCGGTGCAAGTATCGTTGTATTTTTAAAATTACTAGCTATGTCAGCCACTCTGTGGGTATGCAAAATTCGTCCAATTGTGAAACGGTATAGTACATACAGAGACAATAAGAAATGAATGGAAATGAAAAAAGCAAAAGAAGTTCTTATAAAATAAAATAAAAATACTATATATTTTTAAAATTATTTCCATTTATTTTTTTATTTAGGGCCTATTTTTCCGCTGGATTTTAGTCTGCTGGATTCATGGTCAGAGATTAATTTTATTCTGCTGGATTTGCTTTTAGCTATTTTTTTTATATTCTTATTTTATTATATATATATATATATATATATATATATATATATACCTATATATGGTATAACCTCTATCATACCCCGGCCATATATACCTGCTCCTGCTGGTACAATTTATTTACTACTATTGGTAGTATATATGGTGTATACCATATAGTAAAAATGAATGCAACCGATGTCGCATTTAACTCTCGAGGGAATTCCTGTGCCTATCGATGTCTTATCTGCGACGGAGTCTATCCAGTGTCACGTTTGCTGAAGAACCACATGAAGGAGACGCATAGAGAATACAGAATCATAAGTAGATCTATAAATAACGTTTTCTGCTGTCTTCGCGCCATTCATACATTTTGCGTTTGTTATAACATACATCTCAGGGAAGCTTGTACAGGACGGCCTTATTGCTAGGATCCAACGAAACTCCGACTCGTATCCTTTGCAGCAATCACATAGTAATCATCATACAATGTCCGTCCGCCTTGGTCCTAGTACATTTCCTTCACAGATGCAGTTCCCCTATTCCAATATTCCTCTTTCACTCACTCCAGTTTCAGCTCCAAATCCAGCTCACTACCCGTGTGCTATGCCCCCTGCAGCTTTGGAAATGTTCCGTGGACCTTATCAAATAGGTTCATCGAGGGAGATAGCCCCAGCAATAGAATATCTGTCTCTGCAAGGAAGTAACAATCCTGGAGTAATGGCCTCCGGTAATGTTCAACGTATCTGTGATATTCTATCCCCAGAAGAAGATCTAGCAGAGCTGGTTAAGTCTGTTGAAGGTTTGTATATACTACGACATGGAGCAGAGCCGTTTGGGGTCAACGTTGTTGAGCACCCTTTGGAAACTTCGACTGGCTTCGATTTCGGTCTGCGCTTCTATGACGATCTTGAGAAAGGTGATACAGATATTGGCGTCCCTCCGGTAGGTTACAAAACATGTGAGTTTAGCAGCAGGAGAGGCAAACATATAAATATTACTTTGCCGCTGAGTTTACAGCTTCGCTGTGATGAATTGACGGAGTCTGTCACTCTCGATAGCTTTACGTTGCATCCCAGTGTTAGCAGTTCGATGGATCTTTCAGTAGATATACTTGATGCCTTTGGAGTCTCTCTTTTGTGTAGGAAGATAGACTTGCGGAGCACGACGTCAGGAGTTATATCCTTAGTTTTCAGCGAAGACTACAGGGGATATTTTAGAGCGATGCTCATACTTCATTTCCGAATCGCTAAAAAGGTGTCCCGCACTTGCCGAGCAGCATTTATTTGTACGGTGGGACTGCTCCTGCGGGGAGGAATTCTTTCAGGGGTCTCAAAAAGGCTTTCTTCAGAAGCTGTACCCTTCGTACCAAAGTACTTCAAAGATATATTCAATCCTCCTGCTGCTAAGTTTTACAGCATCTTTTCGTTGCCAAGAGGTCGATTTGATGTGAGGGTGCCTATAGGCTTTGCATCAAAGGCTACAAGAGTGTCTGTACTATTTCAACCAACGGAACAGTTCGAAAAATTTTATTTTGAATTCTTTTCTTGTCCGCCGGATGATATGCAAAGAAAAGCGATTTTAAGTGATGCTCACATGCTTAATATTATGTTTCCTATTCAAACTTGTGAAGACTCAGAATGTTTGAGATATCTTACGTCGTTAGGTCATTTGCTTCTATGTGAGGAAATCCAAATGAAAGAAGACATAAAGAATTATGATATGTTTGATGTACCTTTAGAATTTCAACCCCACCCTCAAGCACCTCAACGACTAGTTGTTACTTTTAGAGTAAAAGGATCAAACGAAAGCAGACCCGCAATATTTGTTGGTGATTCTGTGAGAATTCGCCCCTCGATACCTGTTTCTCGAGAGGAAGATATCGTTGAGATCGTTGGTGTGATTAAAAAGTATACGCTTAGCACGGAGGAGGTCGTCTGTGAGTTCCCACTGAGCAGTTTCAGTGCAGATATAGATAGCGATATTCGGTATCATGTACGGTTTACGTTCGAAAGGTCCGGAATCGCATTAATTCGTCAAGCTCTAGAAGTCATTAAAAAAAACAGATGCATAAGGATGTGCATATTTCCTTCCAGTAATCTCCTTCTTATCGAAAAAAACAAAGCATTAAAGTCGCGTCCTTTGGATGTAGACGAGCCATCGTGCACTCAGCTAGAAATGTCATGTATTGATCAAACGGATATGACATTAAATCCTGAACAACGATTAGCGACAAAATCGATCGTTTATCTTTATGAGGTCTACGATTTTTTAATTATCGATATTACTCATATACAAGTCTTCATTATTGTATCGATATTTTAGGAGTCTAAAATGCGACATGAAAGTGGAGAGTTCGATTATTTATTTCCTCCATTTGTAATTTTTGGACCTCCAGGTAATGATTTTTCGTAACTTAAATGATATATACTCGTTTGGTACTGTTACCTATTCCTTTTCCATACAATCAAAGGTACTGGTAAGACTTTAACTGTCACGGCTACTATTTTGGAACTTCATCGAACCCATCCTGATTGCAGAATATTAGTTTGTGCACCCAGCGACGCAGCTGCAGATGTGTTGTGCGAGCGTTTGCAACGGTTTTATGGAACGAAACAGTTATTTCGTTTGCTTTGGTGGCAAAGAAGTGCAGCGGCGGCTTCCAAGGTATTGAGTTTCTCGTATAAAGACGAAGATGATGTTTTTGATCTTCCCCCAAGAGAAGTCATGATGCAGTTTAGCGTTGTGATTTCCACATGCAGTATTTCTGGTTGTCTTGGTCAGGATTCGGTTTGTGATCCATTTGACGTTGTCATCATTGATGAGGCTAGTCAGGCAATAGAAGCTGAAGCGATGGTTCCAATATCTCTGAGCAAAACTGACGGAATCGTGGTCATAGCGGGCGATCCAGATCAACTAGGACCTAGCCCGCGATCTCCTATGTTTAAAATCACATCAATATTTAGTTCATTATTGGATCGATTACTTAATAGCGATTTATATCAACATCTCAAAGATTGTTCGGATGGATTAAAACCGTTTCGTTTCGGGACTTTTTTGAGACGAAACTATCGGTCACACCGTGATATCTTTTCTGTTTCTTCAAAACTCTTTTACGGAGATGCACTAATTGAAAGTGGTGATCCAGATAATATCAGCAGTCTTCTAGATTGGAATCCTCCAAGTAGGTATATTGTCTCTCGTAGCCTGCAGGTAGTCCCGTCTTCGGCTGCTGTCCATTTCATTGCGATTGACGGGCAACATGCCCATGAATTAGACTCGCCGTCTTTTTATAATCTTTTCGAAATCGAAGCTGTAGTGCAGGTATGTTTAAGTCTTGTTAGCTTGAAAGGAACAAATCCAGCTGATATTGGTGTCATAGCGGCGTTTAGGAGTCAAGTCCTAAAACTTCGAATGGCCTTGCGTCATGCTGGACTATCTCTTGTAAACGTTGGTAACGTTATGGACCTTCAAGGACAGGAAATGAAAGTTGTAATCGTTTCCACTGTACTCACATCGCGCATACGATCTGATTGCAGAGATTCGATAGGACTTCTCGGAGATCATCGAAAGTTTAATGTTGCTATTACTCGTGGAATGGCACTGTGTATAGTTGTCGGCGACCCACACATTCTATACGACGACGTTCATTGGGCAGCGTACATTGAACTTTGCGATTCAAAAGGAACTTTCCATGGCAGTAAATTTCATCGTTTGCGTCGCTTTAAAGATGCTCAGGATCTAAAAGATGCTGAATCGTTGCTTGAAGAAGTTGCACGATCTGTTACCCAAGCGCCCGACGATACTCTTGAGTCGGGGAGTTCGAGAGCGATGTTTACTACTCAACAGTATTTTGCCGACGAATTGATATGGAATACGTTTTTGCAGCGTTAACGAGGTCAGCTGGCTGAAGTACATAATTAGAAGTACATGATTATAGTAGGCAGGTTTTAGGAATTACTATTACTATGAGTGAGGATTAATAAAGTTCACACGAATATAAGAATGAGTATAATGCCATCGTCGAGCGTCGTTCTCGCCTGCCCAGCCATTCGTAGCTAACTACATGATGCAGAACTAGCTAGCTGCATATATGTACTACAACTAGTAGCTACACAAAAAGCAAGGCAGCCAGTACTAGTATACGCACTATTACTTGCTTATATTTATATTACGGCACTATACTACTAGCAGACTATACTCCTTGTTGTACTCGTACTATAGGAAGTACTTAATTGTGATTGTTGCTTGCGTTCTGCCTCGTTGTATCATAGCTAGTATACAGCACAGTATACTCAGGTTAACTACGTAAGATCAACTAATACTAATATCTCTGCTCTAGATTAGTACCTCTCATCTTTCAACGAGTGATCAAAAGCTTTCGCTTATTGTAGGGGAGTATCATATACTACTACTAATAGTAATAGTAGAGCATGCACGATATAATATATTGGTCTCTCTCTACACGCATTTCCGTGATACTTTATAGCTTCCGTGAAGAAAGTTAGTTAGGTTACATTAGTTTCACATACAAATACTTTCCTATTACAGTTCGCTCATTCGTTGGTCGTTCTCTTCGTTTGTTGTTCACCTCGTTTGTTGTTCACTTTGCCCTTCGTTGCATTTGTTGTAGTTCAGTACATTTCGTTTTTGCGTATTATAAATGTAAACTATGTGCAGAATACTATGCGTGTAAAAATTAGTAGTAATTTTGTGTGGTCGCTTCGTCCAAAATAGCTAAACCACCATAAACTGCACCATCATCATGCGCAGCTGTAGATGCCGTCAAAAACAAGAAGAAGAGAAACTAAAAGCTTCTTTTTTGCTTTTCTAGTTTTCTTCTTCTTTTCTTTCTTCTTTTTTTTTTTTCTTTTTTTTTTTTTTTTAGCTTTTCTAGTTTTAGCTTTTAGCTGCCTTTTCTAGTAGCCTTTCTACTATTATAGCTTTCTGCCCGAGCAAAACAACTTATATAGGCAGGTATATATATATATATCATCGAGCAAAACAGCAACGCTGCGAGCTAAAAAGAAGAAAAGGTAAAAATTACATCTGTTCCATGTTATTAGCTAAAAGTAAGGTCACAAAATACCATTTAAAATAAATAATCAGGTCTGCACAATAATCAAGCACTGATGAGAGCGACCGTTATCACTATACTTCTTTTAGTTATATTTCCTCTGTGCTCCTGCTGGGTAAACTCTGGCTCGAGTTTCAGAACGAGGACGAACAGCGCCGACGGAATCTCTCGCTTTCGGAAGCTTCCTCATCATTCTTACGGCGGATTCGACACTCACACACATCTTCCGTCGCAAATACGACTATTGGCAAACGCAAATGATAGTGAACAGCAGGAGATACGGCCTGCTGCACTGACGCCGGAAGAGGAAGCTGAGAAGGTTTTGATCGAGCGCGTTCAGCGGGAGGTTTTAGAGGAGACTGGGTCGGAACTTGAGGACCTGATAAACCCGAGTAAGGTAATTTCACTCGAGCGTGAGTTAGTGGCTCTCTCTGCTGAGCTAGACAAGACCTCTGAGCTCCAGGCGCGCGCAGATATTGAGATGAAGATGTCGAAGAAGCGCGACGTGTTGTCTGTAGAAAAGAGGGCCGTCATGCGGTCGTGGCTGAAGAACCTCTTCGTCGCACAATCCATCATCGCACTTGTGATATCAGCTGTCCTGGTATCTCCATTTTATGTATTTTGTGCAACAACGTAGTTCAATAGATCTTTCGTCGTTTTGTTGATACCAAACTTTACAGGTCTACGATCATGTGCCGTGGCAGAGTGAGAGCCTACACGTTCCTCTCTCTCTTAAGGCACTCGGCTTCTGGACATGGTGGCTATTTATTATTCCGTCGCTGCGAGCACGCAAACCATCCAATGCAGAAAAAAGTGCATTGAACTGGTAACGTCTTCTTCTTTGTATCTATTACTATAACCATATTTTTTCACTTCAAGAATCGATTTGCATACTATCAGGGCTTTTTTGATCAGTCCGCTAGTATCCATAACACTACCGGTTGTCACGAGGGACACGATCATTATCTGGTGGGCCAATTTCGGTGCCACTGTTGCTTGTTATATATGGGCCATATACTTCAAATCTGATGCAGAGTATCTTGCTGAAGGTGCTGCCGATGAGGAGGAAGTGTCGAGCGAAAACGTGATGGGTAAACCAATGCAGCAACCCAATTTCTTTCCGAAATTCGTGCTGCAAGCATTCCGAGCGCTAGATTATGGCTCTGGTCGGGAGAGAGGAACGAGGAGGTAGCTATCATGTTTCCATATTCCACACCGTTGCATGCTTTATGTGCATTGTTAGCTTGTTCTTCGTCTCGTCAGCCTAGCGAAGTAGCTAGCTACTTATTTGATGTAATAAAGTTAAGCCTTAATGGATAAACAAGGTGGCCATTTAAGTTTTTAAGGTCGTCATGGCTGCCGCGTGCATCCTGATAGAAGATGACATGCTGGCTGCTACAACAAAGAAGTGCCGCATCAACAACAGCCAACCAGCCAGCCACGGGTGGTGTGTTTTGTTTTCTACTATGCTGCCAGATGTTTCAAAATCTATGCCGCTTACTATAATAGTACATCTTTTTGAAATTTGAACAATTTATTGTGGTGCTTCTGAAAGGAATCCCGACCCATAACTCTAACCCTGCTCCTAACCTTCTTACTAGCTACCAAGAATATAATAATAATACCAGCCAGTCAACATCATACTAACCCGCCCCCTCATTACTTTTGTAAACTATGGCCCATGCTGAGGGCCATTAGCCTCTAGTTTGAAAAGTCGTTTTAACTCGGAATACTATAATTTGGATGGTTTCAAGAACGAATTATAGTCGTGTGTGTCAAAAGATATAAGCGGGATAGATTTTGAAACATCCGGCACCATAGAAAACAAAACAAGAAACTAAACTCGGCTCAGGCAGCCAGTGGCAGCCACTCGTTGCTTCGTACGGATGTGTTTTGTTTTCTTTGCCGGAAGATGTTACAAAAAATCTTTGCCACTTACATCTTTTACACACACGACACTTCGTTCTTGAAACCACACAAATTAATCTTCTCCGGACGAGTTAAAACGACTCTCACATTAAGGTAATGGCATAATGGCCATCATGTATCATATTTTACAAGGGGGTTACGCTGGTAAGATTAGGGTTAGGGTTACGGGTCAGGATTCTTGGCAGGAGCAATGAACTCAAATTTTCAAAAAGATGTAAGCGGTAAAGATTTTGAAACATTCGGCAACGAAAACAAAACACACCGTAACACATCCCTCCTTCGTACTAGCTACTTCTTACTTCTTCGCTACTTGTTCTTACTTTTAAGCTCATTTTTCTAGCTATCTAGCTATGTAGCTTAACTCCACAACCAAGATGAGATTTTTAATGTAGCACTAAACGAGGTCTATCCACCGAGTATACATACGTCTAGCTATAATTTAGTACTAATAGTGCCTTAAAATCGGGTCTATTTTGAGTACTATGTTTGTTTCAGAAAATACACGATCGATCCACAGAGCGGAGTAAAGAGCAGAAACAAAAACACACACGCAGCGGACGAAACAGCAACAAAACACGAAACACCATCGAAGATCGAGAATTAATTAAGTTAAATCAGTAAGCAGCATACCAGATCGAGACTGATAACAAAAATTGTTTTTACACTTATATGATTTGACTATTCGGACAACCGAAGTAGTAAGCAAAGCAGAGCATGAATGCAGCTCGTTGCGATGCTGACTATATAAAGATGCAAACAAAAAGGATTGACCATTGCAGTACGGGCAAGGTCAACCAAAGCACGTGAAACGCGTGCGCATGGAGTGCATCCTTTCTGCTGTAGCTACTAGTATGTAGATGAAGTTATTTATGTGTGAGCAACAGCATGAAGTTCAGGTTCAGGTTCAGGTCCAGGTTCAGGTTCAGGTTCAGGTTCAGGTTCAGGTTCAGGTTCAGGTTCAGGTTCAGGTTAACTATGTACTTATTTAGTACGTAAGATCAACTAAAAGCTCTAGATTAGTAATTCTCATCTTTCAACGAGTGATCAAAAGCTTTCGCTTATTGGTGTGATAGTGATAGTAATACTAGTAATCATCATAGTAATAGTAGATAGCTAGCCTTGTTGCTTGTTCCACAACGTAAAGTATAGACCATTGCGGTCTCGCAGTAGCTCTTCGTGTGATCCTGTCTGTACAATGGAACCTTTATCTATCACAAGAATTTTATCGGCATTTTTTATGGTTGAAAGTCGATGAGCAATCACAATAGTAGTCTGCGACTTTGTTCGCTGAAGCTCGTCGATTGCTTGTTGAACCATGTGCTCAGAGTTTGAATCAAGAGCTGATGTTGCTTCGTCAAGCAGCAGCACCACAGGCTTCTTCACAAGAGCCCTAGCGATAGCGATGCGTTGTTTCTGGCCTCCACTCACCATTATGCTTCCTTCGCCGACATCTGTTTCATATCCGTGAGGAAATTTCAAAATAAAATCATGAGCAAACGCAACTTTCGCAGCTTCAACTATATCTTCATCCGTCGAACCGGTATCTGGTGCAGATGCCGCAATCGACAGACGATCGACAGATGTCGAGATGACGGTAGCGTCAGATTGAAATAGTAGATTATCCAGTGGCGTGACTTCGGTATTGATAAGCTGAGCACGACCTTTCGCAATGTTTGCGGCAACAGATCCGCTAAAAAGTACAGGTTCTTGGCCAACCATTGAAATTTGAGTTCGTAGCCAGCGAATATTCAGTTCTTTAATATTAATTCCGTCTAGCAAAATTTCTCCTTCTTCGGGGTCATAAAATCGGAGAAGAAGATTGATAATTGTCGACTTACCGGACCCGGAAGGTCCCACTTTAATAAATAAAGTTCAAAAGTTATCTAATGGTTTACTTAAGGAATTTTAATATTATGCTTTTAGATGTGTTTTTTACCGAGAGCCACTACTTCTCCAGCTCTAATGTTTAGATTGTAACTTTGGCAAACAGTGACTTCAGGTCGCGAAGGATACCGAAAAGTAACATTTTTTAGCTCAATATTCCCCGCAGCTCGTGTAACAGGAGATATGCCAGACGTTGACATTCCGTCAATTGAAGATTTTGAGCTGTCTTCAACAACAGAAAAAATGCGTCTAGCAGCTTTGATGCCCTCAGTTTGGTCTCCTAAATCCGCCAGAGCAGTGCCGGCGCCCATAACTCCAAACATAAGACAAAACATAGCTCGCATAAGTAACTCAAAGGAAGTACTACCGTTTTGAATCAACTTCCCGCCGTACCTAACATATGTTATTAGAAAATATAACTCAAATATCTGCTTTGATATTTTAAACTTACCACATAAGCAAAGCGTATGTACTAAACATGGTACCGTTCGAAAACCCGAAGGCAGCACCCATCGATAGAGACTTCCAAACCCTGCTGACTGCTGCTGCTTGTGTAATTGTGCCGTATTGGGATGTAATCTTGAACTGCATGGAGAAGGCCGTAACTGTACGCATGTTGTTGAAGGCTGTGAAGATGACAGAACCTTCACCACCATCTGAAGCTGCGACATGAGCTTGTCCCATTTGGGTTTGGTGATTAATAATTCCACCTATGATATTAACGGGAAAAGTGCCAACGACAACCAGTGCGAGCTTCCAACAAGCTGAAAATCCTAATCCTACACCAATGAGAAGAGTAAAGATCGCTTGTATTTGTTTGGCGATCGCCTCTCCGGCAGCCTTAGAAACAATACGCGAGTCGTCCGACAGTCTGACGGTCAAAGCACCTATATTATTCTCTTTCTTGTCAAAAT
>Ga0364916_10174_pt2 | contig 14943 bp, 19 predicted proteins | sample SorcelJu500001C4_2_FD_206964 | JGI IMG/M metagenome (GOLD analysis project Ga0364916, IMG submission 206964) | Enriched cells from Trout Bog Lake Hypolimnion, Wisconsin, USA - BchlTB.June20.5000.01.C4 | ecosystem: Environmental > Aquatic > Freshwater > Lake > Hypolimnion/Profundal zone | place...
CTGGCAATTATTAAAAGACCAGATTGGGATTGTGCTCAAGGTGGTGCCGATCACCGATACAGGCGAGATTGACATGGAAGCTTACAAAAACCTGTTTTCACCACGCACCAGATTCGTGGCAATGAGCCATGTATCAAATGCGATAGGGACGGTCAATCCAGTCGCTGAAATAACGGCAATCGCTCATTCCCACGGTGTTCCAATCCTGATTGACGGCGCGCAGGCAGCGCCGCACCTGCCCATTGATTTGCAGGCTATAGATTGCGATTTTTATACTTTTTCCGGGCATAAAGTTTATGGGCCCACAGGCATAGGGGTGCTGTACGGCAAGAAAGAATGGCTGGATGCGATGCCACCTTATCAGGGCGGCGGCGACATGATTGAAACCGTGTCTTTTGCAGAAGTGACGTATGCAAAAGCACCGCATAAATTCGAAGCGGGCACACCGCATATCGCGGGCGTCATTGGTTTAGCCGCGGCTTTAAAATACGTACAAGCTATAGGTATGCAAACGATATTCAAACATGAAGAGGCGCTATTGGATTACACAGAACCCAGATTATTAGCGATACCGGGATTAAGAATAATTGGCACAGCCAGACCAAAAGTCGGCGTCATCTCTTTTGTAGTAGAGAATATTCATCCGCACGATCTGGGCACGGTGCTAGATCATGAAGGTGTTGCGATACGCGCCGGCCATCATTGCGCAATGCCATTAATGGAACGTTATCAGGTTCCGGCGACTGTGCGCGCATCCTTTGGTGTCTATAATAATGAACAAGACGCAGATGCCCTGGTTGCAGGCATACAATCAGCAAAGAGGTTATTCAGTTAATGTCACTACGTGAATTATATCAAGAGATGATTGTGGACCACGGCAAAGAGCCGCGTAATTTTGGCAAATTAAGCCAAGCAAGCCACAGTCATGCAGGCCATAATCCATTGTGCGGCGATAAATTGATGGTATACATCAAGGAAAAAAACGGAGTTATTGAAGACTTGCGTTTTGAAGGCACCGGCTGTGCGATATCAGTGGCATCGGCTTCATTGATGACCGAAACTTTAAAAGGTAAAACGCTAAAAGAAACGACAGATTTGTTTGACCATTTTCACCATCTGGTGACTACAGGCAAAGAACCTGAGGTTGAAATGGGAAAATTGGCGGTATTTAGCGGCGTGGCGGAATTTCCAGTACGTGTTAAATGCGCGACCCTTGCGTGGCACACATTAAACGCGGCACTGGCAAACGATCCGGATCCAGCAACGACTGAGTAGGAGAGCATATGAATACAAACATCAATATCACGGCAGCTGCCAGCGAATACATAAAGAAAATGTTGGAAAAAAATTCTAGCGCTGGTTTCCGGTTATCTATAAAAAAAACCGGATGCTCTGGTTATTCTTATGCCCCCAGCCTGGTCAATGAAGTGAACCCAAAAGATGTAGCAGTAGAAGCAGACGGCATCAAAATATTTATTGATATCGCGTGGTTGGATTTATTGGCGGATTTACACATCGATTATGTAGAAGACGACAAAACTGGTATAAAACAAAAACGTTTGGTATTTACTAACCCTAAAGAAGACAGCCGTTGTGGCTGCGGTGAAAGTTTTCATATATGAATAGAAGCGCGAGCATTGAAGTTAAAAGAGATGTAGAAGCGGCACTTATTCCTTCGGGTACGAAGGTGCAGCTTAAACAGGGTTCGCATGTTTATGTGACGCAGGCGCTAGGGAATTCTTACACGGTTTATGTTAATGGTAATCTGGTGCGTGTCGCGGGCAAAGACGGTGATGCGCTGGGATTGGTGATATTGGAATTGCCGGATATCAATAGGGAAGAAGGGACCGCGGAAGAAAAAATATGGATACAATTAAAAACCTGTTTTGATCCTGAAATCCCTATCAATATTGTAGATTTGGGCCTGGTATACAGCAGCAATGTCATTCCGCTGGGGAGGAATGAATACAATGTCGATGTTGTAATGACACTCACCGCGCCCGGCTGTGGCATGGGGCCTGTGTTGGTAGATGAAATCAGGGAAAAGATCCGCATGATAAAGGGTATAAAAGAGGTCAAAGTCGAATTAGTATTTGATCCGCCCTGGACCAGAGATATGATGACAGATGAAGCTAAATTACAATTAGGTTTGTTATAGAGGTGATCGATGAACGCACTAGAAACAATTAAACAGCAAATAGAATCAAACATGATTATTCTTTTCATGAAAGGCAACGCAGAATTACCCATGTGCGGATTTTCAGCGCGTGCCGTAAATATTTTAAAAGCATGCGGTGCGGAATTTGCGACTGTAGATGTTTTGCAAAACGAAGAAATACGTCAATCCATAAAAGCTTTTTCCAATTGGCCCACCATCCCGCAATTATACGTGAAAGGCGAGTTCATCGGCGGCAGCGATATACTGGCTGAAATGTACGAGTCCGGTGAATTGCAGCAAGTCATCAATGCGGCGCAATTGTAAATATATATTCGGTGGATTACGCAAAAAACGCGAATCCACCCTACGATTTCAGCCATTTTTTCTTTATAATTTTTTGAATAAGGATTAAGGAAACAAGCACTGTTATACTCATCACTAATCCGATGGGCATGAATTGCCCTTGATAATAGTAGCTGGTTAGTTCAAGTAAAAACGCAGTCAGTAGCAAAAGCGTAGATTGCCCCAGGCCTGCGGCTCTGCCTTTTGTATGGGGCAATATTTCAAGCAATGCAGGATATAAAATATTAATTGGAAATACTGCGCCCACCGAAAATATTATTAAAACCGAGGTGATGATGAATGGTTGGTGAACTTGCAATAAAGCCAATCCAAAAATAAGCAAAGCGCTGATTAAACACGTTATCAGCCCAAAATGGAGACTGCGCTTTTGTCCAAATATTTTTAAAATTTGAGGGCTGAAAATGCATACTGCTGCGAAAGTTAAAGAAAGCGCACCTTGATAATATCCAAAATGTTTGAGCGGTACGCCCATTCCTTCCATATAAAAAATTGGAGCCATTCCGAAAAATAACCAGTAAGCGGCGGTCATTAATGAGAGCCCAAGGGAAAACATCCAAAATTTTTGTGACTTCAATAAGGGGAGATAAGTTTTTAATGATAATGATACTGAGTCATCCCCAATTTTATTTGGGATCGACGCATAGCTCGCCGTTAAACATAATAAGCCTAATCCCAAAAGAACAGTAAAATTACCTCTCCAGCTAAAATAGAGATTAACGAAACTGCCGATTACCGGCGCTACTGCCATGGCTAGCGTTTTAATACCATTGATCATTCCCATGATGCCTGGTTGTTTTTCTGTTGAATAATCCTCTAGCAACACGGGAAATGAAAGAATTGCAGGTGCTGAAATCCCCATCCCTTGCAAGGCGCGCCCCAAGATTAATAGAAAATAATTGGGTGTGACTACACATAACAAACTGCCCAAGACGAAGAAAGATAAACCCAGCAATAGAATATGTCTTCGGTTATAACGATCTCCTAAGGCACCTGCAAATAAGGAACAAACGCAAAATACTACAAAGTTTACACTTATAGTCATTTGCACAATCACAGGCGAAATATTAAATACCCGTTGCAGTTCCGGAAAGCTGGGGATAAACAAATCCATTTCCATGCCACAAAGAATTTGTATTAATAGAATTGTGGCGAATTTAAGCATTGTCATTCTTCCATTTTAGTTTTGTTACATTAGTACGCTGAGCTGATAGTAGCAAAGATCATGAGTTAAAAATTAGTTGTACATTTTCCCCGGAGCGTATCAATCAGAAAATAATGAGAATGATTAGACTATACAGTACATTAGATATATTTATTAATGACAATAAATTACAAGATGATGTGAAAGTGAATCTTGACGATAATTCTGATTTCATCACAATTAAAACCACGCAACCAGAAATATTCACTACATTATTGGAGTGTATGGAAAAATTAACTAGTTCCAGGACTAGTCATTCCTCATCAGGCATAAGATTTTTTAGCGCAGCAAAAATGGAAGAACAGGATAAGCATGCACCCTGCTGCCAAGCAAATTGTATTATACAGTAACGAGCGAAATGAACTAAAAATCTACAACAGCTTGTGTGCGATTTGTTGAGTAAATTATACAATAATAGCCTCAATTAGCATATTAATTATACGAGGCACTCACCGCTTTGCAATTGAGTGTCATACCAATAACGCTTGATATGACACTCAATTTCTTAGGTGTGATAAAAAATCTCAACTCCTGTTAGGGCTTGGTGTGTTTCTTTTGGGCTCCGGTAGAGAGTCCTCTCTCAAGCTCACATCAGGTCTTACACGTGTGCTGGCTGAATAACATATCCAACCACATCGAGGGTTACGCATTTCTTGTAATGTTCTCTGCACGGTATCCAAATCATTTTTTAATTCCGTATAATGATCATGGCATCCAAGTATAAAATTCCGATTAATCTGTGACATTAAAGGTTCTAATTTTTTTCTTTTATCGAGATCCATGGATTCGAGTTCTTGTTTATACTGGTCGATTCGATCCCTGAAACTTTTTTCTATAGTTAAACCATTGGCGCCACGTAGGAAAGCCATTGCTGCTCCTTAAATAAATTTATTTTTCTAACAGTGATAGCATACTAGATGAAACTTAACAGACTATTAATTGCAGAAGAGGATGGTTTAATCCACGCGTTGTTTGACGGAAATCTTTTTCCACATCGGAATGCGTGGAAGATAAAGTAATAAATAAATCAGGATCGCAATAAGAAGAGAAGTTAAATACATTCCTACTGCAACTGCAAGACCCACGGCTGCAGTTGCCCATAAAGTTGCCGCGGTTGTTAAGCCAGTTACATAATCGCCTTGACGAAAAATAATACCGCCGCCTAAAAAGCCTATACCAGTCACCACTTGCGCGGCAACACGGGAAGAATCCGCGTTCATGATAGACATACCGACTATACCGAATGCGCATGCCCCCAGACAGATAGCGCCGTAAGTGCGGATGCCCGCAGAGATTATATTTTTGTGGCGCTCCCGTTCCCAGCCAATTAAACAGCCAAGTAGACAGGCAAAGATTACTCTAAAGAATAGTATGAAATCCGTTTCAAGCGTATTTGGCAGCATAATTTCATCCTTGTATATAGATTATGCTACAAATTCAGACAAGAGTCATTAAGCTTGCGTTATCAATTCCCGCATCCGTTCACATACTTTTTGCATGGTATAAATATTATGAATACAGGCGAGATGCACATAAGCAAACAAGCCTTCTTTGAACAGATAATGCAGGTAGGCCCGGGTGAAGTGCCGGCAAGTATAACAATCACATCCCGGCATGATGGGCCGATCATCCTGGGCAAATTGGCTCTTCTTAATCAGGATGCGGCAGTTGTCTTCTTCGCCTTTGAATGCGAGCCACCCGTTTTCTTCAACAAATGTACCGCAATACAAAGTCCCGTGGCGCGCATTGCGGGTAGGTGCCACACAATCGAAAATATCAATACCTTTGCCGACCACATCGATCAAATCCTGTGGATTCAATCCCACTCCCATGGTGTAACGGACCTTATGCTCCGGAAGCATAGGGCGCACCCAGTCGATGATTTCACAGGTTTTGGCCATGTCAAATCCAATGACTTCACCGCCAATTCCTATTCCATCTAAATCCTGTTGCAAAATGAATTCGGTGCTCTGTTCACGCAAGTCACGGAAGCTACCGCCTTGAATAATACCGAACAAAGCTTGTTTATGTCCGTAAGCTGAATGGGGTTGTTTTACATGCTCTTCTTTGGATGCGACCAGCCACCGATGGGTGCGGTCCAGGGCTGCTAACGCTGCTTCCCGGCCGCCTTCTTCCGGCGTGCACTGATCAAAAGCCATGATAATATCGGCGCCTATGATTTTTTGTGCTTGTATAGAGCTCTGATAATTCAAATGTATAATTTTACCGGTGATGGGATGTTTGAAGACTGCGCCTTGCTCATCAATAATGCAAACGGAACCCTTTTTAGACAAGCTGAACACCTGAAAACCACCACTGTCTGTGAGCATGGCTTTAGGCCACCCCATGAAGTTGTGCATGCCGCCGATTTTTTCTATGACCTCCATACCCGGGGTACACAACATGTGGTAAGTGTTGCCCCCCAAAATAATCGCGCTGCCGGCTGCTTCAAGGTCCGCGGGGTTGAGATAATTTAACATCGCGCGTGTTCCGACTGGCATAAAAGCCGGTGTCATGACATCTCCATGCGGGGTGGTCATACGCATGATCCGGGCAGAATTCCTGGAGTGCTTTTTTATGAGTTCTGAATGGTATATGTTAGGCATAGCGCGGGATTATAAACTCAGGAAAAGTTCTTGCCTATGAGCTCATTACGTTATTACACACTTTTAGACCGAATTTGCCTAAGTGTTGATCAGGCACTGCGGGCCCTGGCTGGCAATACGCAAACCACGGGTGCTCTTTATCCTGCCCGTGATACGGAAGTCCCCAAATTGAATGACCAGCAACGTAAACATTCCGCGGGTTTGATGCGTGTTAATCATGCTGGCGAAGTCTGTGCGCAAGCGCTTTATCACGGTCAGGGAATCGTATCTAAAGAAGTCGCGGTGCAAGAAAAGATGCAGCAGGCGGCGATTGAAGAAGGCGATCATCTGAGCTGGTGTAAAAAACGGCTGGAAGAATTGGGGAGCCATACGAGTTTATTGAACCCAATCTGGTATGCCGGTTCTTTCTGTATAGGCATGGCAGCAGGCATGGTAGGCGATAAGTGGAGCCTGGGTTTTTTGGCAGAAACAGAGCGTCAGGTTATCAAGCATTTATCCGGCCACTTGCATTTATTGCCGCGTGAAGATATGCGTAGCTATACCATTTTAAAAAAGATGGAAGAAGACGAAGCCAGGCACCGCGATGAGGCCATTAAATTAGGCGCCCAGGAATTACCCTGGATCGTGAAACAAGGCATGGCACTGACTTCTAAAATTATGGTGAAGACAGCGTATTGGCTTTGATCTTGCCCTCTACTTAATAAAATTTGTAATTCAGCTTGGCCAGTAATTCATTCGTATGCATCCATACCGTTGAATGGGTCGCTCTTTTGACACCAAATCTGCTTAGGTTACATAGGCTGAAAGTCTGCCTGTGATGACTTGAGCCATAGCGAGCATAACGATATTCTGCTGCAATACTCAAATGGTTCATGAATTGAAATTCGCCACCTGCTCCCACTGTCCAGCCAAGCAGTGTCTTGGTACTGGATCCTGTGGAGCTAAACATGTGCTTGCCATCAAAGGTGGTTGGCACATAATTTGCTCCAACTTTGACATTCATAGATGATGCGCCGCCAGTCAAATAGAATAGCCAAGTGTTTAGCGCATAACCTAAACGGGCGCGAACAGAGGCTTCCCAGTTATTACGCACAGTAAAAAAATCGCCTGGTTCAAAGTTGCGTGAAACAAAACCCAAGGGAAGAGTGCGAGTCACATTCAAGCCTGTCGCATCCCAATCGCCAATCACACCAAACACTATTCGTTGGTATTGTATATCGTAACCAACTTGAACACCCATGGCGGAGACTGGGTTGTTGGTGTAAGTGTTGTTACGATCAGTAAAGGTAGTGGTTTCGCCGGCAACCGCAGGTGCCGCGTTGATGGTGATAATGTCAGAAAAAGAAACCCATTTACCGCCTAAATTGGCACCTATGTAAAAACCGGTCCAGGTCGTGACGGGCGTGATGGGGATTACTTCTCCTTTATAGTTAGGGTGAGATGACACAGCGCTTGTGCATAATGCGGGAGCAGTAACCATACAAAGGGTAAGGCCCACGAGTAAGAATCGTTTCATAAAGCTTCCTGCCTGTTGATGAAATTTAATGATCAAAGTGTATCTTGTTGGGGAAGTGCGCAGCAAGAGCTAATGAGTTCCCTCAATCTTATACTAAAATCTGGATACAGGTACGGGGCCTGTATCCAGTAATGCAGGAATTTGTTAGGCCGCAGCTGTGCTGCTGACCACCATTGCCAGGACGCCGATTTGAAGTAACCAGACGATCCATACAATGGACATGAAGACAGGCAACCATTGTCGGCGAATGATCCAGAAGAGTATGGCAGGGACTAAACCTGCGAGCACAGGGATAGCAAGCAGGGCGATTAATTGACGCGCCACATTACCAGATTGCCCAACTGTAAAGAGTTGTTTAAGTTGGTCCGAAATCCAATCGTGCGCGAAAATTAACCATTCTGCACCTTGATGAAAATAAGGCATACAGAAAACAAACAAAATGCTGAAAACCAATAATGCGAGAATGTGTTTTAAGACCATCATAGCCTGTTATCCTTTTTAATATTCCTTTATTCAAAGGTTAATCACGTGCAAAGATATTGTCAAACTTTAATACCTGTCCCTCGGGCTAATAGTAACCAGGCCCAAAAAAACATGATAACAAAAAGTGCCCCTACGAGCCCAAATCCCATGTAAACATTCAAATCGGACACACCTAATATGCCATATCTGAAGGTATCAACCATATCCAGAATAGGATTGAATTTGGAAATGTGATACCAGAACGGCGGCAATTGTTTGATTGAATAAAACACACCACCCAAATAAGTGAGCGGGGTTAATACAAATGTGGGGATGAAAGAGATATCATCAAAGCGTTTGGCAAAGATCGCATTAATCAAACCACCCAGAGAGAAAACCATAGCGGCAAGAATGCCCATCGATAACACAATCCACAAATTAACAACGGGGACGCTGGTAAAAAACAGCGCGATTATCATCACTATTATACCCACCATGATTCCGCGTATTGCTCCGCCAAACATATAACCCAACAGCAGTACGACGTTAGGCATGGGGGAGACCAGCATTTCTTCTATGCTTTTATTAAACTTGGTCAAAAAGAAGGAAGAGGCGGTATTGGCGTAGGCGTTTGTCATGATGGACATCATCACCAGTCCCGGGACAATGTATTGAATATAGGCATAGCCTTCTATATGACGCAATTGGGAACCGATGAATTGACCAAAAATAATAAAATACAGGCACATGGTAATAGCTGGCGGAATCAGAGTTTGCGTCCATATACGGCAAAAACGAAAAATTTCTTTACGCACCAGGGTTTTAAACGCGATCATAGTGGGAACAAAGCCGGTACGGGTGATCATGCTTATTCCTTATTCTCGGCTACAAGATTAATAAATAATTCTTCTAAACGATTGGTTTTGTTTCTCAAGCTATGCACGGTTATTTTTTGGTCGCTTAATAATTGGAACAATTGGTTGATAGACTGGCCGCGAATTATTTCAACCTCAATGGTCGTATCATCCACGACATGATAGGCATAGCCAGCCAGTATGGGTTTATGAGCAAGGGGCTTTTCCAGGTCCAGCACAACAGTTTGGGCATTCAAACGATTGATTAGCGATTTCATATTCGCGTTTTCAATGATCTCACCATGATCAATGATGGCTACATTCTTGCAAAGGTGTTCGGCTTCTTCCAGATAATGGGTAGTCAGGATAATGGTGGTTCCCTGCTGGTTTAACTCCGTTAAAAAGTGCCACAAAATATGGCGTAACTCTATGTCAACACCTGCGGTGGGCTCATCCAGAATCAATAATTTTGGTTCATTCATTAACGCTCGCGCAATCATCAAGCGTCGCTTCATGCCGCCCGACAGGCGAAAAGCGGGTTCGTTATGCATGTGCCAGATGCCCATTTTTTTGAGATAAACTTCCATGCGTTCTTTGGCGATGCGCGCGGGTATACCATAATAACCCGCCTGATTGATGAGGATTTGGGAAATTTTTTCGAATAAACTGAAGTTGGCTTCTTGCGGCACGACCCCGATCAATGACTTTGCCTCGGCAAGTTCAGTATCAATGTTGTGGCCAAACACCTCAACATTCCCTGAGGTTTTAGTGACTAATGAACAGATAATTCCAATGGTTGTGGATTTTCCCGCACCGTTTGGGCCAAGCAAGGCGAAAAAATCGCCGTCTGCCACTTCCAGATCGATGCCTTTTAAGGCGACGAGGCCGGTTGAATAGACTTTTTTCAATTGTTTTACACTGAGTGCATTCATATTTTTTTCAATAATAATTGCAACGCTTTTCCACGATGGCTGATGCTGTTTTTAATTTCAATGGGCAATTCAGCCGCTGATTTTTGTTTATCGGGCACAAAAAATATAGGGTCGTAACCAAAGCCGCCTGTTCCGGAGGGGGCGGTCAATATTTTTCCTTCCCATTTGCCCTCACATATTATAGGGGTAGGATCTTGCGCATGCGACAATACTACAATAACACAATAAAAATAGGCATGGCGTTCTGCTTCTGGTACATCTTTTAAGGCGTTTAGTAATTTGGCGATATTTTCTTCATTACTTGCGCCTACCCCTGCAAAGCGCGCGGAGTGGATACCGGGCGCGCCTTTTAAGGCATTGACCACCAGACCTGAATCATCAGCCAGGGCGGGTAACTTAGTCAAGCGCGAGGCATGCCGGGCCTTCATCAATGCGTTTTCCACAAAGGTCGAGCCGGTTTCTTCTGTGTCAGGCACACCCAGTTCAGTTTGCGGAATTAATTTAATCGCAGATAACTTGAACAAGGCTCGCAATTCTTTTAGCTTTCCCGCGTTATTACTCGCTAATACCAGCTTATCCCAGTGCAAGACCATAGCCTTTAGTAATGACCGGTGTGAGCACAATTAATGCTATCAATTGTATAAGAACAAGCACCAGTACCGGTGAAAAATCCAGGCCATTTATAGGCGGTATGAGCTTTTGAAAAGGCCTTAAAATAGGCGTCGTGGTTTTATCAAGGATGGGATTGATGGGCGCACTGGGCTGGATCCAGGATAATAAAGCTCGAATCAGGACCAAGACAAAAATTGCCTGGCTGAATAAGTACAAGGTATCGCCTATACTCATCACGATCGTACCTATAATCAAGCCCACAACTTTGGGAACGCCGAAGGGGATGATAACGCGCAACAGATTTTTTAGCATGTCTATCACAACTATTAGCACTAGCGTGCCGACTTCGATTCCGCGGTAATCGGGAATGATGTTTCTTACGGGGGTGGTGATGAACGAGGTCATTCTGACGATCATTTGTACGATGGGCTGCGAACTATCCGCGCCTGCGGTTGCCAGGATGAAACGAAATATTAAAATATAAAGGAAGAGATCAAAAATGGTACTGATTAAATATATCAACACTTCATTGACGGTACCTAGCATGACTAAAAATCCTTTTGGTTTTCCTATTTGTGAATCATTTTTGCCAATTCTTCAGATTGAAGCTTAGCACTTTGTAGCGCTTTTCTGAATATTTCGTGAATATTATGTTCTTCTAACACAGAAATGGCTTTTTCGGTAGTACCTCCAGGGGAGGTGACCAGGCGGCGTAATTCAACTAATGATTTACCACTTTCAATGGCCATGCGCGTTGCGCCTAAAGCAGTCTGCAAGGTTAGAAGCCGGGCAGTTTCCGCAGGCAAGCCCATTTGCTCAGCTGCATTTTGCAGGGCTTCCATTACCAGAAAGAAGTAAGCCGGCCCGCTGCCTGATAGCGCGGTTACCACATCCATCAACGATTCGTCGGCAAGCCATACAGCCACACCCACTGCGCCCATGATGGATTCCGCGAGGACTCGCTGCTCGCGGCTCACGAAGCTATTCGCATATAATGCTGTCGCACCACAGCCGATCAGCGCGGGGGTGTTTGGCATGGTGCGAACGATCGCCACGCCGCCGCCTAACAATTCCTGGATGCTCGCTTCGCGCACGCCGGCGGCAATGGAAATGATCAAGGGTTTACGGGAAGAAACGGTGGCTTTTAATTCTTTGGCGACGGTTGAGAAGGCATTCGGTTTTACTGCGAGCACCACTACATCTGCGGCAGAAATAGCCGCTACATTATTGGCTGCGGCTTGAATAGCAAAGCTCTGTTTCGCATGGTTCAAATTTTTTTGATCATGATCAAAGGCGACAATTTTATCACTGGGATGGCCATTCTTAATCAAACCGCCAATCAAACTGGTACCCATGTTGCCCGTGCCAATCATTGCAATGACAGGTGATGTCACAGGGTTTAACTCCTGATTTTTTATTGTAAGAAGGATAATAACACATCAGTCTAATAGAATTTAAACCTATCGATTATTTTCCAGCAAAGAAAACAGATTGTCATAACGATTATGTGGGCTCCATGCATACCACCCATCAGCCCCCGCTTCATGTACGGCACGAATTTGCGCTTTTATATAATCCATGGTTTTTGCATGTGACATGGGATAGTGGTAATTCGATAATTCTATGTATGCATAAACTTTCATGGGCATAGGATCACCAAATTGTTTTTTGATGTGTTTCAGAGAGTTATAAACGGTTTCGTATGGATGCTGAAAATGTTCAGGGAATGGTACATAGTGTGAAGGATATACCATCGGGCATATCGCATCGACGGAGTGTGAGAATAATTTAATGTTCTGTCCTATATATTTAGACTCGCCAAAACTTGTGATACCGAACACATCTATTTGCAAAGGAATATTCTGGTTTGCTAGCTTATCTTTATACCAGGCGATGATGTCAAAGATCTTACGCGCATTTTCAGAAGACGGCTTTTGTTTGGTGTTAAAGCGAATATAATCCAGTTGAATCTCTTTCGCGCCCCAATTGACTGCCTGTTGTACCAGGGCATATTTCTTTTGCCAAATTGTCGGGTTATTAATCTTTTCCGGGGTGCCCCCATTAGGAAACATGATAATTCGTGCCACATAACGGATATTGGCTTGCTGCAGCAATTTGATGTTGTTTGAATAACGTTTGGTTGGTGCTTCCAGGTCCACGATAAACGTACCAATGCCCGCAGATTTGGCTCGTTTAATCAAATAGTTCAGTAGGGAAGTATTTTCCAGGGTGTACTGGGTGAGGTAGATCCCTTTAACGGGAGAATTTTCTGCGTTTATTGTGGAGCTTAAAAGCAGAGATGCGCAAAAAACAACCATCCATAGGTATTTTTTAATCATTTGTACATCCTCGTCTTACATTCCTTTATACCTATATCTTAATATAATTCGAGGCTTGTAAACTGTGATATAATCTCATCACATAAATGAGAGTGGAAAATTGATCAAATTCTGGCGCCGAAGATTCCTGTTCCAATTCTGACCATCGTTGAACCCTCCGCAATCGCAGCAATAAAATCTTCAGTCATCCCCATTGATAACGTATCCAATCCATATCCTTTATCACGCAATTCTTTACATAAAACAAAAAGTTTGTGGAATTCACGACGTTGCGCGGCAAAATCCGTCTGTATTTTAGGGATGGCCATTAAGCCTCGAACTGAAAGACGCGGCAATGCAGAACAATAGCCCACTAAAGCGGGGGCTTCTGCAAGGCTGACACCGGATTTAGTGGCTTCGGCATCAACATTAACTTCTATACATATATTCAATGGGGGCAAATGCGCGGGCCGTTGTTCGTTTAAACGGTCAGCGATTTTCATGCTCGCGACACTTTGTACCCAGGAAAAATGCTCGGCGATTTTACGGGTCTTATTACTTTGTATAGGGCCAATAAAATGCCATTCCAGTGGCTTAGTCGCCGCTAATTCTGCAACGGCGGCCATCTTGAGCAGGGCTTCCTGTAAATAACTTTCGCCAAATATAGATTGGCCCGCATTAATCGCAGCGAGGATTTTTTCTACAGGCTGGCCTTTAGAGGCAGCGAGTAATTTTACTGAATCAGATTTTAATCCAAATTTACGTTCACTATCCCGGATGGATTGTTTGATATGAGCAAGATTAGCGGCAACATCAGGCATAGATTTTTGACCTCTGCGACCCCGCACTTTTTGCTGGGTCGCAGAATCCTTATTTTAAATCATCAAGCGTAGGCCCTGCTTCACGTATCGCATCCTTGACTTTAAAACGTGTGAAATTTTCATTAAATTTCTGTATTAATGTCCGTGCATGGTGCCGATAAGCACTCTGGTCGGCCCAGGTTTTGCGAGGGTCCAGTAAGCGGGTATCAATGTCCTCAACCATGGTTGGGATCGCGAGGTTGAAGCCGGGCAATAGTGTATATTCTGCATTTTTTAATTGGTTATTAACTATCGCACTCACGACTGCGCGTGTGGTCGGGATTGGAAAACGTTTTCCGCCTTCCCCATGCGCACCACCTGACCAGCCGGTATTGACCAGATAAACTTCGGTGTCATGACTTTGCAAACGTTTTATTAACAAGTCAGCATAAACACTGGGAGGGCGAGGAAAAAATGGCGCGCCAAAACACGTGCTGAAAGTAGGTTTGATTTCATTGCCGCTGTATCCTACCTCAGTGCTGCCAACCAGCGCGGTATAGCCGCTTAGGAAATAATAGGCCGCCTGGGCTTCAGTTAAACGGGCAACTGGCGGTAGAACGCCATACAAATCGCAAGTTAAAAATAGCACTACATTAGGTTGTACGCCGCGATTAGTTTCTACACGTTGAGGAATATATTCGCGTGGATACGCCGAGCGGGTATTTTGCGTCAGGCTCGCATCGCCGTAATCGGGTTCTTTATTTTGCGGATTGAGCACCACATTTTCAATGACGGAACCATAACGTATAGCATTCCAGATCAGGGGCTCGCGTTCCTGAGAAAGATCAATGCATTTCGCATAACAACCGCCTTCAAAATTAAATACGCCATCGGAACCCCAGCCGTGTTCATCGTCGCCAATTAAAAAACGCTCTGGATCGGCTGACAAGGTAGTTTTTCCTGTGCCGGATAAACCAAAAAACAGTGCTGTATCGCCATCTTTCCCTGCATTCGCCGCACAATGCATAGGTAAAATATCATGTGCCGGTAAAATAAAGTTGAGTACCGAGAACATGGCTTTTTTCATTTCGCCCGCGTAATACGTTCCACAAATCAGAATT
>Ga0364916_10175_pt2 | contig 14922 bp, 16 predicted proteins | sample SorcelJu500001C4_2_FD_206964 | JGI IMG/M metagenome (GOLD analysis project Ga0364916, IMG submission 206964) | Enriched cells from Trout Bog Lake Hypolimnion, Wisconsin, USA - BchlTB.June20.5000.01.C4 | ecosystem: Environmental > Aquatic > Freshwater > Lake > Hypolimnion/Profundal zone | place...
CCCAGCTTATCGGCGTTTAGTGCAACCTCCTCGATGCTGGCCGCCATCTCAAGAATCGAGGAGGATGTCTCCGAGGCTGACACGGAGAGCCTGCCGATGTCGTCCGAGATATCCTGAACCGACTTGTTGATGAGTTCTACGGCCTGGGATGTCTCTGCTACCGTTATCTCCTGGAGTTTGGTCGAGTCGACCACCTGGCGGGATGCTTTTTCGATGTTGTTGTCAATGGAGATGAATTCTTCGGAAGCGCTGTTGACCCTGGAAACCATGCTTTGCAGGTTCTCCGCCATGGTGTTCATGGCCGTGGCCAGGGCGCCGATCTCGCCTCCCGCAGAGGTCATAGAAAATCTGTCGCTCAAGGCCAAGGACATCGGCGCCATTCTCTCGGTCATCGATGAGGTGGCCGAACAGACCAACCTGCTGGCCCTCAATGCTGCCATCATTGCTGCCCAAGCCGGAGAGCACGGCAAGGGATTCGCGGTAGTGGCCGAAGAGATACGCGAACTTTCGGAACGGACCAGCAGTTCCACCCGTGAGATTGCCTCCGTCATCAAGGGGGTGCAGACCGAAACCGTGCGCGCCGTTGAGGCGATCAGCCTGGCGGAACAATATATCTCGGAAGGGGAAAAACTCTCACACCGCTCGGGTGCGGCCCTGGAAAAGATCGTCAGCGGCGTCCAGAGGGCCAGCATCCAGGTAAAGGAGATAGCACGCGCCACCGTCGAGCAGGCCCGTGGCAGCCAGAGCATCAAGGAGGCCATAACAAGTGTAGAGGAGATGGTCGGCCATATTGCATCGTCTGCGCGCGAGCACTCCCGCGGTAGCGAGCTGATCTCGTCAGCGGTGGAAAGCATGAAAGACCTGACCATCCATGTCCGCACCTCCACGCGTGAACAGAGCCGCGCCAGCGCCCTGATTGCCCGCTCTACCGAAGACGTGACCTCCATGATCGACCAGATACGGGACGCGTGCCGTTCCCAGGGTAAAAACAGCGCCCAGATACTCAAGGCCGTCGACAACATCCAGCTCACCTCCGCCGCCAACGCGGAGGCTGCCGATCTTATGGAACATTCCGTCACCAGCCTCTCAAAGCAGATCGACCTTTTGGAAAAGGAAATGGCAGGATTCAAGATCTGACAGAATGTGGGGGGGCGGCATATCCCGATCCTACAGGCTTGATAGTCCAAAATTCATTTTTTTTGCTGCATATGCAAGCGGAGACCGCAACGACATGGACCGACTTTCCCAACGACTCGCCACACTCCACCATAACAACGACAAGGCCCTTGTGACCTTCATAACCGCCGGCGACCCGGATCTCGGCACCACGGAAGAGATGATCCGGCTGCTGGCGGATGCCGGTGCGGATATCATCGAATTGGGTGTCCCTTTTTCCGACCCCATGGCCGACGGACCGACAATTCAACTGGCATCCGAACGGGCACTGGCTGCCGGCACCACCCTGACGGGAATCCTCGCAACCGTTACAACGGTTCGGATAACACTGGATACACCGATCATCCTGATGGGTTATCTCAACCCAATCCATGCCTATGGCTATGAACGCTTTTGCCGTGATGCCGTCCAGGCAGGCGTGGACGGCGTTCTTTTGGTGGACATGCCCCCGGAGGAGTCGGACGAGTTTCTCCGTCATGCAGCTACAAGCGGGTTGAACGTCATCTTCCTGTTGACGCCGACCTCGGACAAGTCACGCATCGCGATGGTAGGCAAGCTGGGACGCGGTTTCGTCTATTATGTGACCGTAACCGGCGTCACCGGTGTGCGCCAGGGAACATCCGCGACCCTGGCGGACGAATTGGCAAAGGTACGCCGAAAGATACGCTTGCCGGTCATGGCCGGCTTCGGTATCTCCACCCCTCAACAGGCGGCCGAGGTGGCGGCCATGGCTGATGGCGTCGTCGTTGGCAGCGCCATTGTCAAACTTTTCGAACAGCACTCCGGCGCCAAACTGAAGAGCGAACTCAAGAGGCTGGTGGGCGACCTGAAGCGTGCCATCTCCCCTGGCCCGGCTTGATGGGTCATAGCACATAATTTTTCGACAGATCGCGAGGTAAGATATGAGCTGGTTCAACCGTGACAAAGCAGGCATCGAGAAGAATACGGAAAAAAAGGTGAAGGTTCCCGAGGGGATGTGGGTCAAGTGCCCCGGTTGTTCCGAAACCATCCTCGGCAAGGATATCGAAGCCAACCTCAGTGTCTGCCCCAAGTGCGGGCACCACTACCGCATCCCGGCCCGCAAGCGCCTGGAGATATTGTTGGACAACGGGACGTGGCAGGAGTTCGACGCCGGTATGAAATCGGTGGACTTTCTTGACTTCAAGGATGCCAAGAGCTATCAGGAGCGCATCGATGCCGCCGTGGCCAAGGGGGGGATCAAAGGACGCCGTCATCTGTGTCGAGGGAAGTATAGACGGCATGGGCGTGCAGGTTGCCTGCTTTGATTTTGCCTTCATGGGCGGCAGCATGGGGAGCGTGGTCGGCGAAAAGATCACCCGCTCCATCGAACGGGGCCTTCAACAGCGCCAGCCGGTGCTGATCATATCCGCTTCGGGCGGCGCACGCATGCAGGAAAGCATTCTGTCGCTGATGCAGATGGCTAAGACCTCGGCAGCCCTGGCCAAACTGAAGCAGGCCGGCATCCCCTTCATATCCATCCTCACCGACCCGACCACCGGCGGCGTTACCGCCAGCTTTGCCATGCTGGGGGACCTCAACATTGCCGAACCCAAGGCCCTGATCGGTTTTGCCGGGCCTCGGGTCATCGAACAGACCATCCGCCAGAAACTGCCGGAAGGGTTTCAGCGGGCCGAGTACCTGCTGGACCATGGCATGGTGGACGTGATCTGTCCCCGCACGGAGATGCGCAGCAAACTTGCTTCGATCCTGAAGATGCTTTATCGTCCAGCAGCCTGAAATGTCATTGGCCGGCATGCTTGAGAAGCTATACGCCCGCCGGCGTTTCGGCATTCGTCCCGGCGTGGAAAGGGTCCGGCTCATCCTGGAGCGCCTGGGACACCCGGAACGCTCTTTCCGCAGTATCCACGTGGTCGGCACCAACGGCAAAGGCTCCACCTCCGCTTTTCTCGCCTCCATGCTCGAGGCGGCAGGGCTTAGTTGTGCCCTGTTCACCTCCCCGCACCTGGTAAACTTCAGCGAGCGCTTCCGCATCAACGGGCTGGAACCGGCGCCTGAACGCCTTGAGGCGCTGCTCGACACGGTCATGGCACAGGCCCCGGCCGAAGCCACCTTCTTCGAGATCGTGACCGCCCTGGCTGTCCTTTGTTTTGCCGAAGAGCGAGCCGAGGTGGCTGTCATGGAGGCCGGGATGGGGGGCAGATCGGACGCCACCGCCGCAATACCCGCCATAATGACGGTCATTACCCCCATTGCGCTTGACCATTGCGACTACCTGGGGTCAACACTGGCCCAGATAGCCGCCGAAAAGACAGGCATCGCCGAACCAGAGACCACCGTGATCTCCGCGCGCCAGCCGGCAGAGGCCCTGGAGGTGATCCGGAGCATCAGCGAAGCGGGAGCCAACCGGTTGATCCGGGAGGGAGACGATTTTCACGCCTCGTGGGGAAGCGATGGTTTCCTCCACTACCATGGCCTTTGCACGGAGTTGTCCAACCTGGCCTCAGGCCTCCCTGGCCGCTACCAGGCACAAAACGCTGCCGTGGCCATGGCCGCGGCGGAGGCTTTTGCAGCTGCCGCCGGGATCCCTGTCCCGCCGCATGCCCTTGTCACCGGCATCCGCGCCGCACAATGGCCCGGGCGCATGGAACTGATCCCGGGCCCTCCCCCGCTTTTGCTGGATGGTGCCCACAACCCGGCCGGCGCCGCCGTCCTGGCCGAGGCTCTGGGCGATTACCGCTACCGACGGCTCCTCTTGGTGGCTGGCGTCATGTCCGACAAGGATATCCCCGAGATGCTCGCCCCACTCATCGGCATGATCGACCGCGCCTACGCCGTCATACCAGCGGTGGAGCGTGCACTGGACGATAAAGCCCTGGCCGGAATCCTCGAAAGTCACGGCTTCCGGGCCACCGCCTGCGGGAGCGTCGCTAACGGCGTTGAGACGGCACGCCGCGAAGCCGGAAAGGACGATCTGATCGTGGTGTGCGGGTCCCTGTTCACGGTCGGAGAGACCAAGGCTTGGCTCGCCGGACAGCATTTTGAAGGGATACGGGGCTAGTGACGCCGACACGCCTTTTCATACTGCTGATCAGCCTGGCCTGGCTTCCAACCTCGCTTTGCCTTGGGGCCGACCCCATGCCCGATGGCAACATCTCCATCCACTCCGACGCCATGACCCAGAACGCGGCCAATGACATAATCATCGCCACCGGCAATGTGAGGGTCATATGGCAGGGCATGACCCTCACGGCCGACAAGGCAACCTACTACCGCACGACCAGGATACTGTACGCCACCGGCAATGTGGTCGCCAAGAAAGGCAATGATACCCTGAAGGGAGATTCCATCAGCCTGGACATGGATACGGGCAGAGGGGAGTTGGAAAAAGGGGTGCTCAACTCCACCGCGTCCAATGTCACCTTTACCGGCGAAAAGGTCATCAGGCTAAACGACAACGACTTCCAGATCTTCACAACCGATCTGACCACCTGCGACTACCCGGATCCAAGCTGGAAATTCAGAGCAGACCGGCTCGACGTCAACCTGCTGGGGTATGCGATCGGCAGGGACGTGACCTTCTACATCAAGGATGTGCCGGTCCTCTATTTCCCCTGGATGGCCTTTCCGGTCGTGCGGGAACGCAAAAGCGGGCTTCTCTTTCCCCGCGTCAGCTACACCAGCAACCGCGGCGCAGAAGTGGACATCCCGCTCTACCTGGTCATCTCACCGAGCCAGGACCTGCAACTCGACCTCGATCCCCAGACCAAGCGAGGCCTGGGCACCGGCTTGGATTATCGCTATATCCGTTCCAGGGGCAGCGAAGGGCAAATCGGAGGATACCTCATATACGACCTGCCGAAGGATCATTGGCGCGGCCAGATTGCCATCAACCACAAGGAGATCCTCTCTCCCGACATGAACCTGCGGTCGGATATCAACCTGACCAGCGACCGAAACTTTCTGTTGGATTTCGGGGAAAGGAGCGGCGACTACAACCGCCAGTCCAACGACACCATTGTAAACGCGCTCAAAACCTGGCAGCATTACGCTCTTACAGGATACCTGCGCATCGTCGAGGACCTGTACACCCCGGACAACAGCCATACACTGCAAACTCTGCCGGAGATCTCACTGGCCGGAGTCCGCCAGCGGATCCCTTCAACGCCGGTATATTTCGACCTTGACTCCAGCTTTGCCGACATGTACCGGGGGGTAGACACCACCGGCCAGCGCGTGAGCGCCTTTCCGCGCCTGAGCTTGGTTACCGGCCTGCCCGGTTACCTGAACGTCACGGCCTATGGCGGTCTGCAGCTGCGCGGCTACAACACCCAGAATACCGCAGGTTCCGGGACACGGCCGGAGGACGGCGACCTGCTGCCCCAGGCGGGCGCCAGTGCCTCCACATCGATCAGCCGGGTCTACGATGTGGGCGGCCCATCACTCCTTAAGCTGCGCCACGAGCTCACCCCCGAGCTTTCCTATGTCTATGCCCCGAATCATGATCAGACAAGGCTCCCATTCTACGACTATAACGACCGCCTCGTCGGGCAGAATATCCTCTATGCCTCTGTGACCAGCTTTCTGGGGGGGAAATACCAGACCGGAGACGTAACGACCTACCGCGACCTCTCCCGCATCGAGCTGACCCAGGGCTACGGCATCGAAGGGACTAGGCGCAACCTGCTGACCATGGTCGATATCAACCGCCCCTGGACCGACCTGTTTCTGGAATCCGAGACCTGGGTGCATCCCCAGGCAAAGCTGATTTTCGACTCCAGTTACAACGTTTACCACAACTACATCTCTTCTGCTGCGCCAGGCCTGGAGTTCGACGACAAGAAAGGAAACACCGCTGTCCTGAGTTACCGCTTTGCCCGTGACCAAGTGCAATACACGGAGGGTAAGATCATCACCAAGGTCTTCAAGCCGTGGGTATTTGGCTATGCCGCCCGCTATTCCTTCGACCTCTCCGGTTTTCTCGAATCGGTCTATACCGTTGAATATCACCAAAAGTGCTGGAGCATCATCTCCTCCGTCGTCCAACGTCCAGGAGTCCCTTTTTCCTTCCATATCAACTTCACCCTGGAAGGGCTGACGGGCAAGTCGCCCACCGCCTCATCCGGTCTACTGACAACATCTACGCCCGCCGCTTCATCCGGACCTCTGCCGGCATCTCACTGAAGCCGAGTGACTCTGCAAACATGGCGATTGCGAAATGCAAAGTAAAAAGCATCGGTGCTGCTCAGATTTTTTCTTGACAATTATGGCTCGGATGGATTAAAAAGTAAGACCTTACTCAACGAACACGGCGGCGTAGCTCAGCTGGTTAGAGCACACGGCTCATATCCGTGATGTCCGGGGTTCAAGTCCCTGCGCCGCCACCAATAATGAAAAAGCCCGGTCAGCTGTCAAAGCTGCCGGGCTTTTTCATTGCCTGCCCATGCCTACCCGCAACCAGACATTTTACATCCGGTGTAAATTCTGCAGGCTGTACATAAAACTACGGTCAATTTAATATACTGCCCCCCGATTTCCCTTGGTCAAATAAATATCCTGCCCATCGAATTCCTTTTAAGGGTTGCCCATACCGATGTTTGGCTCCGCTCCTTCAAAGCCCTTTACCTTTATAACACGCGTGGTATATTTAGGTCATGAGTTTCCATCTTTCTTTTTACAATGAGGCTGTTGAGGCTGAGCTTGATTCTTGGCCCGTTGGCTTGCGCGCTCGGTTTCGAGCTTTAACTCTGCGTATGGAACAATATGGCCCCCGGTAATCGTCCACGGGGTCGGAAAAGAATCAGGGACTAGGGCGGGAATTATCTTCCATCCCATTGCCGGCATTCAGCAACATCGGTTTGAATCAAGGCTGGTTCGAATCTTTTTAATTACCTCTATAGGAGAAAACGGTTTTTGAATTAGGTCTATATCTTCTGACTTACTTATATGGTTTGGGCTATACCCACTGGTGAACAGAATTATTGCGCATGGATTTAACTCTTTAATTTCTTTTGATGCCGTAATGCCATCCTTCCGTGGCATAACAATATCCATAATGGAAAGTCTTATTGACTCAATGTTTTGTTTATATATTTCTACGGCATCAAAACCGTCATTGGCACAAATTATGTTGTATCCAAAATTAGACAGAAAAGACGAAAGTAGCTCGCGTAGTTGAAGTTCGTCATCTACTACAAGTATAGTTTCATTCCCGCGAAACTCTTCCATGGTCTCCGTCATTATATTCTCCAGGTTGCGCAACCAAGCTAATTTGCTGTTTTCGTCGAGTTTGAGTATTTCGGGGCAATTGATTTTCAGCAAAAATTCCACCTCAACCATAATGCTGGACGTGGTAACATTCAACGCATTGGCAAGCTCGAAAATGGTGATGAGGCTCGGCTGCTGTTTGCCCCCCTCGATATTTGAGATGAAAGCACGGTCGACCATGCTGATAGAGGACAGCTTGTCCTGTGAGAGCATGCGTTCTCTCCGCAATCTCCGAATTACGATGCCAAATGCCTCTTCAATCGTCAAAACATGCCTCCGCGGTTATTCTTCCGCGTATACATAGCAAACAAAGCTCGATTTAGCTGTAGGTAATTAACGACAGCCCATAATGCTGATTAATTTTAATTTTTTGGCTATATCCATTCCTTTTCCCATCCTTACCCCTTCGTAGTGCATATTCAGCCCTGTTCACTCTTTGACAAAGTTGTAAAAACGTAGCAATATCATATGCATATATTTATAGAACTGTTGTGTCATGTTATCCTGAGGGGTCGGCGGGGGAGATGGAGCACCCCCCTAATGTCAAAGCTGCCGGGCTTTTTCATTGCCAGCCATGTCTACCAGTAACCCCTTCCTTTCGCATCCGTTGCGAATTACGCGGGCGGTATATTAACTCCTGTCAATTAATACGACGACCCCCGAATTCGTTCGGCAGTATTCAGAAAAATGATTGAATGAAGTGCTGGTTGGCTGTATTTTGTTAGGGCACCGGAAAGGATCCATCATGCACGAGCGCCCCACCATCATCGCCGACCGGGTAGGCAGAGAATATGCCGCCGCGAAGAGCGATGAGCCTGGGACACAGAAGTCTGGCTCGCCGATGTCCCGGAACACCTGATACATTTCAACGGCGATAGGTTTCTTGGCCCCCGATAAGATCGGGTTGAAGGCTTTGTAAACAACGCTCCAGCCATGGGTACAGAAAAGCACTGAAATCGGCTAATATACCGAGCAGACTTCATTAGGTCTTGGTATAATGTCATTTCCTGCGGGATATTTCATCATAAGATCCAGGCTGTGGCGTGACATCTCTTCGCTGACCTGCCCGCCCAAGCGCCTGAAGTGGGCTCATTCGATGACCTATTTGCCAAGGCTCCAGAATTGGAAAAAACTTCCCTCAAAAAAAGGACAAAAGAATCCATGAAAAAGCTGATTTTATTATTTTGCTTGGCCTTCGCTGCCACCTCCTATGCCGCCGACCCCGGATACCACATAATCAAACGGCTCAAGGTTGGCGGCGAAGGCGGCTGGGATTACCTCACGGTGGATAACGCAGCCCGGCGCCTTTATATTTCCCGCAGTACCCATGTCATGGTCATAGACCTCGATACGGATAAGGTTGTCGGCGATATCCCCAACACCCCCGGCGTCCACGGCATAGCAATCGCAAAAGAATTGAATCGCGGCTTTACCAGCAACGGGAAAGCGGATACCTCAACCATTTTCGATTTGAAGACATTGAAAGTTCTGGGTGAAGTGAAGACAGGGGGGAATCCCGATGCCATCATCTATGAACCTGCCACGAAAAAAGTCTTCACTTTCAACGGCCGCAGCAAAGATGCCACGGTATTCAGTGCCGCAACCGGAAAGGTTTCGAAGACAATCCCTCTGGGCGGGAAGCCGGAATTTTCCACCGTTGACGGTAAAGGCAAGGTTTACGTAAACAATGAAGACACCAATGAGGTTCTTGAGATAGACGGCAGGAAGGCCATCGTTTCCCGCAAGTTTTCCTTGAAACCTTGCGAAGAACCATCAGGCATGGCCATTGATGCAGAACATGGCCGGGTTTTTTCAGGGTGCCATAACAGGATAATGACGGTTCTCGATACGAAAACCGGCAAAGTCCTCGCCACCCCGCCCATTGGAGCCAATGTCGACGGAAACGGGTTTGATTCAGGTACCGGACTCGCATTCAGCTCGAATGGTGACGGAACCCTTACTGTGGTTCACGAAGCTTCTCCAGGCACATACGAAGTGATGGAAACGGTCGCGACACAACGCGGGGCGCGCACAATGGCGATTGACCTCAAAACCCACAATATCTATCTGCCCACCGCGCTGTTCATGCCACCCAAAGCGCCAACGGCAGAGACCCTTAAACCGCGACCCGAGATGGTGAAGGATAGCTTTGAAGTCCTGGTAGTCGGGAAGTAGCGCGCCAAAAACACCTTTCTCGAAGGTCTTCATGAGCTTACGATTTTGCTTGTGCATTTTTCTTCTCCTTTTAATTGCGGGGCCTGTTTTTGCTGGCCCTCCACTCATTACTGACGACCCGGATACCCCAGGAGACAAACACTGGGAAATCAACGTAGCATTCATTCTCGACAAAACAGTCACGGATGCAGCGCTTGAAACCCCCCTTCTGGACCTCAACTACGGGCTTGGTGACAATATCCAATTGAAATGCGAAGTCCCATTGCTGATTCAACATGAGGAGGGTATTGGCACTCAAGGTGGGATGGGTAATTCGCTTGTCGGTGTTAAATGGCGGTTTCTCGATGCGGAGAAGTTCGGGGCGAATATGTCTACCTATCCCCAGTTGGAGTTCAGTCCGCCAACGTCTTCAACCAACAGGGGTCTTGTCGACAACGGAACGAACCTGCTTCTTCCTGTGGAGGTCTCAAAGAAATTCGGACCGTTTTGGGTAGGCGGAGAACTCGGCTATACTATACGGCAGTATAGTGGCAATGACTGGTTCTATGGCTTTATTGCCGGTTATGAAGTGCGGGAGAACCTGACTATCATGGGTGAGATCCACGGGGGAGTTACGCAAGAGTTCAAAAGTGAGGAAAACGTTTTCAATATCGGTACCCAGTGGGACTTTTCAAAAAAATACGGACTGTTGGCATCTGCCGGCCGAAGCCTCAGTCGTGCTACAAGCGAAGAACCGAATCTGCTTCTTTACTTAGGTTTGCAAATTCGATTGTGACGAGCCAAAAAACTTCACAAATTGCAAAAGCCCGGACGCCGAGGTTTCGTTAAAGTTACCTACTCTAACATATCGAGATAATCCTTCATACAGCTAGTTTTTTGTGATATATTTTCCTCAGAAAGCATAAGCTGTAGGAAGGAGTTGTTCCTATGCCGCATACCGCACCAGTAGCGAAGTCCATGAACAAGCCGTTGGTTTTGACCAAGGCTGTTGTGAAGACAGCCACTTACCTTGACCTCCCAAAGGTCAAACTTGCCCACATTCTCGGGGTGAGTGCCGCAACAGTGACAAGGTTGTATGCAAATACCTATCTGTTGTCACCGACCAAGAAAGAATGGGATTTTGCCGTTCTTCTTGTCCGACTGTTCCGCTCCCTGGATTCCATTGTCGGAGGAGCAACTGAAGATGCCAGGAAATGGCTTGCGAGCGAAAACAAGGCTTTTGCCGGCAGAAAACCTGCAGAACTGATAGAGTCAACAGAAGGGCTTGTCCGTGTCGTAACATACCTGGATGCCTCCCGTGCCGTTGTCTAAAACCCGAGACATCTCTATAAGAATATGGCGAATGGTGGAGGCTCAGCATATGGCCTCCTCATCAAAGCTTGTTGACACCCGTGCAGAACAGGAACTATTAGAAGACATTCTGGAAGCGCATAAACCACCAGTACCCAAGGATGCAGCCGACCTGCACTACCTTCTTTTCAGCCCCTTCAGGTATGATACCCGTCCTCCTTCCGGTTCAAGATTTCGGGCAGTAAGTGACCCCGGTGTTTTCTATGCCGCCGAGACCGTCCGGACAGCCGCCGCCGAGGTTGGATACTGGAGATGGCGCTTTCTTCAGGATACAACCGGACTGGAACGATTACAGCCATGTTCCTTTACCGCCTTCAGAGTGCCAATCGAAACTAGCTGCATTGACCTGAGAGACCCCCCGTATGACATTGATGCTCCAAAATGGCAACATCCTACTGATTACACCACAACCCAAGTTTTTGGAAGAGCGGCAAGAGACTCTGGAATCGGCGCAATCCTTTATCAATCAGTGCGTGACCCGGAGAAACATTTTTGCGTAGCGGTATTGTCTCCATTGGCTTTTGCAGCAAAAAAGCCTGACAACGTGACCCAAACATGGATGCTCACCATTTCGACCGAAGAGGCGATATGGATGCGTCGGGATGATGAATCCTTTTCGTTCCGGATAAGTCAGTGGGCGTAAAAGACATTTGGGCCATCAGGAATAAATACACCTTCCCAACTCGAATTTTTCAGTTGACACATCCGCCTATCCGAATATATTTAAAGGCATGAAAAATACGGTCCAACTTTTTAAAGCACTCGCAGATGAAACCCGTCTTCGTATTCTCGGATTGCTTCTTGACTCCGGCGAACTTTGCGTATGCGACATCACCGCCACTCTGCAACTTCCGCAATCAACCGTATCGCGTCATCTCTCTTACCTCAGGAACGCCGGATGGGTAATTGACCGCAGGGATGGGGTCTGGATTATCTATGCTGTTTCCGCAGATAACGACATGAAGAAGCAACTTGCCGCCGTTCTCAAAGAGCGTCTTCCTGACCTGGCTTCTGTAGCGGCGGACATCAAAAAGATTTCAACCTTTTCCAAAGGGGCCAACTGCGCCTAATTTTTTTGATTCGCATATCCGTTAATCCGGATGTAAAGAAGTATCGTAAGGAGTTCCAATGTCCACCATCACAAAAAAACTTTCATTTCTCGACCGTTACCTTACCCTCTGGATTTTTCTTGCCATGTTCGCAGGTGTGGCAACTGGATGCCTGATTCCAGGAGTTGAGGGATTCATCAATACCTTCCGGGCTGGGGCGACCAACATCCCGATTGCTGCAGGTCTCATCCTGATGATGTACCCGCCGTTTGCCAAGGTGAAGTACGAGGAGATGCCGGAAGTATTCCACAACAAGAAGATTCTCGGACTTTCGCTGATACAGAACTGGCTGATAGGACCCGTCTTGATGTTCATCCTGGCGGTTGTCTTTCTCCCGGACAAACCGGAATACATGGTGGGACTCATCATGATTGGGCTTGCCCGCTGCATCGCTATGGTCATCGTCTGGAACGAACTGGCAAAGGGAAACACGGAGTATGCAGCTGGACTCGTAGCCTTCAACAGCATCTTCCAGGTGCTCTTCTATAGCGTTTATGCCTGGTTCTTCATCACCGTTCTCCCACCGCTCATCGGCATGTCCGGAAGTATAGTAGATGTCAGCATTCAACAGATAGCCATGAGCGTCTTTATCTATCTCGGTATTCCCTGCATTGCCGGAGCACTTACGCGTTTCATCGGCGTTAAGGCTCTGGGCAAGGAGCGCTACCACCGGGAGTTTGTGCCCAAAATCAGCCCGATTACCCTCATCGCCCTGTTATTTACCATCGTTGTCATGTTCAGCCTGAAGGGCAATCTCATTGTCCAACTCCCCCTGGACGTGGCAAGGATAGCCGCTCCACTCCTCATATACTTTATCGTCATGTTCCTGGTCTCATTCTGGATGGGGAAGAAGATGGGAGCCGATTACAGCAAGACCACGACGCTGGCCTTTACCGCAGCCAGCAATAACTTCGAGCTGGCCATAGCTGTTGCCGTGGCGGTTTTCGGCCTCAATTCCGGAGCAGCTTTCGCCGCCGTCATTGGACCTTTAGTGGAAGTACCCGTGATGATAGGTTTGGTCAACGTGGCTTTTTGGTTTCAACGTCGGTATTTCACACCAGCCAACACACGGTAAAGGAGTGGCCTATGGAAAGTAAAATCAGGGTATTGTTCGTCTGTATTCACAATAGCGCCCGGAGCCAGATGGCAGAGGCATTCCTGAAACAACTTGGCGACGACAGGTTCGAGGTTGAGAGCGCCGGAATCGAACCGGGCAAGCTCAATCCCTTGGTGGTTGCATCAATGCAGGAAATCGGAATCGATATCTCTGGCAATAAAACCAAGGAAGTCTTAGATTTTATCAAGGCGGGAACTCTGTTCAATTACGTAATAACCGTTTGCGATGAGACCAGTGCGGAAAGGTGCCCGATTTTTCCCGGCATAACAACCCGGCTGCATTGGGGGTTTCCCGACCCGTCCGTTTTGAAGGGTAGCGATGATGAGATACTACTGGAGATACGGAAGATTCGGGACGACATAAAGGCTACGGTGGAAAACTGGGTTCATGAGGGAAAATTCCTCAGTTGAAAAGCGCGGGCGAGGTCGTATATATTGCCATTTTTTTTAATAAAAAAGCCACAACTTGTGCTGTGGCTTTTTCATTATGTTGTGGGAAGAATTACTTTGCAGCCGGAGCGGCAGGAGTAGCTTCCTTCTTCTCATTTTTCTGACATTCAGGCTTGCAATCACATTTTTTGGTTTTTTTGCATTTTTCGGCTTTCTTGCATTTCTTGTTGCACTCTTTCTCCGGTTTAGCATCCTTTTTCTTAACGGCCTGGGGAGTGGTGCCTGCTGCGGGAGCAGTAACATCAGCGGCGAAACTAACGGCAGAAAAGGACAGCGCAACAAGAGCAGCGGCGATAGTGGAAAGAACCTTCTTCATTCAGTGATACCTCCATTTGCATGTATTGATATTAATTATGCCAAGATCCTTCAGGGTTCTGCCTGGTTTGAATTCCTGTTTTTTTTCGTCACATTCCAGGGCATAGTCAGTACCATAGGAACCTCATGAAGTCAAGTAACAGCACGCCATCACCCACCTCTTGACCTCTCATTGGCAAGCTATGCCGGTTATTCTTTCCCCTATAAGGTAGTATCCATAAACTGTTGCCTTATCCGTTCTTCTGGGTTCTGTTCGTAAAATTCCCCTTCTGTAAAAGAAAAACGATACTCTGTAACGTAATCCTGCAGGACCTTGTATGCTGAGTTGATCTTTTGGATTTTTTCCGCGTCTCCCGAATTCCCCGTATCGGGATGATGGCGCTTTACCAACTCTCGATAACGGGTCTTGATGTCTTTGAGGGTAGCCCGCTCTCCCAAACCAAAGACCATGAGTGCGATTTTCAGATCAGCATAGGTCATATCCGTCCCTCTGCACCGACCTCACTGGACTCATTGAACTGGAGATACAAGCCGGAAGCCAAGATAGGAGCTGCTAAAGCTTGGCGCCAGGAAGTACCGGTACGTCGCTCGCACGAAAGCGGGGTAGTGGCGCCAGCTGCCGCCACGAAACACGCGGTATGAGCCTGACGATGCTCCTTGCGGGTTTTTGCCGCTCATCGGATAGCCTATGCCGTACCAGTCCTGTACCCACTGCCAGACGTTCCCGCTCATGTCGTAAATACCCAGTCCATTTTGTTGTTTCTGCCCGACCGGATGGGTTGTGCCGCCGGCGTTGCCGTTGTACCAGGCCACCGCATCTATGTTGTCGCCACCGCAGTATTCTTCGTTCTTGCCGCCGCTATGGCAGGCATACTCCCATTCAGCCTCGCTTGGCAGGCGAGTTTGTGGACGTTCCGGGAGGATGTTTTGCCATTAATGGCAAACGGGTTTGCCTGGATGCCTTCCGCATTGGCAAATTCGACGT
>Ga0364916_10151_pt2 | contig 14191 bp, 12 predicted proteins | sample SorcelJu500001C4_2_FD_206964 | JGI IMG/M metagenome (GOLD analysis project Ga0364916, IMG submission 206964) | Enriched cells from Trout Bog Lake Hypolimnion, Wisconsin, USA - BchlTB.June20.5000.01.C4 | ecosystem: Environmental > Aquatic > Freshwater > Lake > Hypolimnion/Profundal zone | place...
GTGCTTGTTTTGAATTTTAAGTATTTTTTAAAAAATTTTTATAGACTTAAATTCAGTGTACTTTTATTAGTGCGGAGGCAGGCAGTTTAACCCAAACTCTTGCTAGTCAGGGTTAAACTTCAATGAGATGGGGCCGCTGATTTTACTTCCTACTGATGGCAACTTAAATCGTTCACATTCGATTCAGTGAGGCGCGCAACTCTGCACGGAAATCAGGATGAGCTATCGAAATTAATTCTTCTGCCCGCTGACGGTTTGATTTCCCGCGCAACTGCGCCACCCCAAATTCTGTCACCACATAGTTCACATCATTTTTACTGGTGGAGACATGCGTGCCAACGGGGAGAGTAGGTACGATGCGTGATATTGTGTCGTTTTTGGCAGTTGACGGCAGAACTATGAATGACTTACCACCATATGATAAATTAGCAGCACGCACAAAATCGGATTGCCCACCTGTACCTGAAAACGGCAGTTGGCCCAGACTTTCTGAACCACACTGGCCAAGTAAATCGATTTGCAGACTGGCATTGATGGTCATCAAATTATCATTTTTTCCAGCAATTACCGGATCATTGGTGTAATTGACCGGATGCATTTCCAATTGTCGGTTTTGATGCATGAAACGATATAGTTTCTGGGATCCCAAAGCAAACGTAGCCAGCATCTTCCCTTGGTTAAAATTCTTTTTGCGATTGGTGACTGCGCCGCATTCCACCAGAGCCAAAATGCCGTCTCCGATCATTTCGGTGTGCACACCCAAATCGTGTTTTTCACTGAGCTGAATAACCACTGCGTCGGGGATGGCACCATAACCAATTTGCAAGGTGGCTCCATCAGGAATCATTTCCGCCACATATTTGCCAATCGCTGCCTGTACCGGACCGATCACCGGCAAACCAACTTCCAATATGGGATCGCTGCTTTCGACTATTGCGCTGACCTGTGAAATATGTACATGGCATTCCCCGTGTGCAAACGGTACATGAGGATTTACTTCCAGCACGATACTGCGCGCCTTGGCCACTGCGGCCATGGTGTAATCGGTGCCCAGGCTCAATGCAAAGTAGCCGTGTTCGTCCATAGCCGACGCCATCGACAGCACTACATCAGCGCCAATATTACCCTGTTCAATCAAGCGTGGAATTTCAGAAAAATAATTGGGGATGAAATCAATCCAGCCTGTTTGGCCGCCCGGACGCGAAGCGGGTCCGTAAAACATCGCTACATGCCGTACATGACTGGCAGTCGACGGATCAAGGTAGCCATATTTACGCAGAGCCAGAATTTGCGCAACTTTGACATCATGAAAACGGCTGCGCTGTTCTGATAATGCAGTAAGCAGATGAGGTGGCTCACCGACACCGGTAGGGACGATGATGAAATCGCCGTTCCGAATTTGCTGTATTGCTTCATGAGCACTCACCAGCTTGTTTTGATAATTGTCACGTACAGAATTCTTCATAGCATACTCACTAAAAGGAAATCAAAGGATTCAATTTAAATTGTTTCGTTATAATAAAGTGTCCGCATGACGGATTTTTATATCATCGACGATGAAAATAGTCCCGCATTTTATGCTTTACCAGATATAAAGTTTGACCGGCGCTTCTGGCAATATTAGTACGGTGTACGCATACTTATATTGAACAGGTTATGTATTGATAAGCCGATTGGAATTAAATATTGAACGCTATTTAACAGCTTAGGGCGTTACCGAAAACCCTATTGCGGCAAGATTGTCGGTAATAATCTTCCGGAGTGCAATAATATTTTCCGGGCGATGCGTACGCAGGGTATGCACTTCACTTTCCGAATAGGGTACAAAATCGGGTGGCTTCGACTCCTCTGCCATGGTATTGATAATCCAATTCAGTTCTTCACTCAGTTGCTTATCATTCAGTGACGATTGCGAAGAACCGGGTACCTGAACCAGAAAATTACGACCATCCTCCGTGCGCAGAAAATTGCCAATCACGCCTTTCATTCGTGGCACACCGATTTCGGTCGCGCCAGCACCGTCAAGCTGATGACATCCTGCGCAGTGAAGCGTAAAGCGGCTGCGTCCAATATCGCCGGCCTGAACAACAAGACTCTGTGTTAACAGAAATAACAGCAGAGTCCGACGCACTATGCCATGCTGTATCATGTGGTCTACTCCTTTAATAAACTGCGTCGAAGTGCTCGGACTTCTGCCTGTTTGTAGTTTTTGTCGCGCGCCGCCATCACATCCGAACCGGTAAGCACCAAGCTTTCTGGCGTCACATTGTTGAGTGACAATACATAATTAGCGACAGCCGCAACATCGTCTGGATCCAAATGTCTGAACATTGGCATGGCGCCGTTATAGGTTTCCGTTCCTATCGTAATTCTTCCGGTCAGTCCGGATGCCAGTACCTGCAAAATGTAGTTTTTCTTTGGATCTTGCAACAAATTCCAGTGCGCCCCGATAAGTGGAGGAGCTATGCCCGGTGCGCCCATGGCGTTGGCCTGATGGCAAGCGGAACAGTTATCCCGGAAGATCGTTATGCCATCAGCACTGTAAGACGACGTTACGGCAGACAATAGGGCGCCAAGTATGGCCACTCGACATACATAGCGCATCGTCATCCTCATCACTCGGCCATTCCGACAATTGTGCCGGTGGTACAGTGGAACATAGTGCTGCCTGAATTTCCCATACACCAGTTGACGTCGTTATGAACACCCATGCGGTAACCAGGACGTTCACGTTCATTGGTATTACATAGACAGCGGCCACAAGAAGTGGTGCCACAACAATCGTTGTAGCTAATCAGGTAATCTTTGCCATCTTTAGGGTTATGGCAGGTGCCGACCCAAGATACCTTGGAAGCTTCCGTGCCTGGAGGGCACTGATTGACCGACCCACCGCAACAACTGCATAGATAGCCGTCCAGCGCACAATAACGCCAGTAATCGCAACTGGTCGTATCATCACTTCCGACGCTCTTGTCATGTCCCGCTGCGTAGGCTGTTCCAGAACGGTCAAACGGTAGTACCGGAAGCAAAAGTCCGCTTCCAATCAAAACCTTTCCGACACTCAGCAACATGCTGCGCCGAGACGTGGAGTGCGCCATTTTTCGTGTTGCTTTTTCTGACCATTTATCAAACCAGTTCATTATGCTGCTCCTTAATTTACTATTGCGTAGTTAATATCTGAATCCCTGCCATTGCATAGCATCAGGCTTGCTGATTAACATATTGCTGAATCGATTCCACACCCAATTCCATAGCAGTAAACAAGCTTTCTACTTGCTCGCGAGAATTGACTAATCCCTTACTACGGATACGTCCCTGTTCATCAATGAGTACACCATACGGCAAACGACTGACACGGTAAGCCATTCCCAGTTCACTCGACAGGACATACTGAAAATTGGTCAACTGGGCTTTCTGATAAAACGCCATGTGTTCCGGAAATTCTCCATCACTGGCCAGAATCACACGCAACCAGCTGCCTTCAATCGTCTGAATATGACGCAAAATCGGCAACAATTTTTTACAGATCGGGCAAGTTGGTGACAGAAAAAATACCAGAGTACTGAGTTCTGATTTCCCGCCGATTGATAGAGGTTTATTCATCAAATCCGTCAGAGCAAAACTGGGTGAAACATCGCCAATCCGTGGGCCTGAATCGGTAATTAGTGCACCAATCGGAGCAATACGTTCATAAAGAATTCCAACCTGACGTGCCAACGCCAGAACCGCCAGCACCAGCGCCGCCACCACGATCCATAACACCCCTTGGGATGCCCACATTGCTTGTATCATTTTCTAACTCCTTGTTTGGTTTATCCGGGGTAAATTGGCGAGCAGATAATCTGCCGTCATATATAACCCGATGAGAGAGACACTACCAATTACAACCGTCAATGCATCCATTAATATCAAGACACGCGCTTTACTTGCACTGACTGAAATTACCAGCAGGGTAAGTAAAAATACGTTACGCCCCAGCATCAACCAGTTCAGTTCAGATATCCCTTCGGTCACACCGCAACCGCAGTCAATCCGAGTATGTCCTCGCAACAGGTTAACAGCGATGGCACATCCGAACCCAATCACCAATGCCCCTAATATCTGTGCTGCCGGCATGCGTGAGATTGGAGAGATCAGTCCCAGTGCAGCCAACAGCTCAATCCATGGTAGCGCCCGACCCAGCAGCCGTGCCAGTGCTTCTGGCAAGATCCTGTACTCGACTACGATTTCCTCAAAATAGGCTAGCCCACGCAACTTGGGAATCGCGCTTGCAATCATAATGCCGGCAACAGTGCATGCTGCAGTCAGTGCGAGCACCGGATCTACTTGAACAGAAAATAATCCGGTATCCATCACTGTAGTTCCACTTGCACTGGCATATCGCCAACTGGCTTCATGGACTTTTTCAGCTTCAGGTTTATGCCGTCATAAGTATGCAAACTCGCAGATGCAGCATCGATTCCTACCAGCAATGCAGGACCACTGTGCGAAACAGCTATCGACACTTCCCCGTTGGCGTGTCCACGACGCAGAAGTTTCTTGCTGGCTAAATCGAATTCCCAGATTTCCTGCGCGGGTGTTTTATGACTGCCTTCCTTGCCATGCGCATGCATGGTAAGATAAATCATTCCTGTCGTTGCATTGATTGCGAGCGGCCCATATCCACCTGGACGCCAACCCGGGGAGGCACCGACAGCGGTAGCCAGCGGCCAAGTCCCAACGATAACGGGTGTATCGCCTTCAAGATTGATCTGATGTAGCACGCCTTTAAAGGAAATGAAAAAGTAACTGTTACCCACTTTTTCGCCATGAATGAACACAGCGTCGTTATCTGCATCGAAGAACTTTTTGCTACGCAATTGCGACACTGGCGTGCCATGTTCATCCAGACCAATGGTCAATAAAGTACCGTCGCCACAGAGTGTGGAAAATCGTGAATGATCTACCGATGAGGGAAATATTGCCCAGCATCCGGGGGTCTGTACCTCACTCAGGATATGACGACTCGCCAAATCGACCACTGAAACCGAAGTGGCTGGTGTGGCGTTCTGTACGTAGACACGCTGGCCGTCGGCCGAGGTCTGTAACAAACCACGATACGGCAATGCCTGAGCACGTTTGGTTGTCAGTGCAATCTCGCCTTTAAGTTTAAGATTACTCAGATCATAAATTTGCAGCACGTCAGCACGATCACCCTTGTCTAAGCGTGAGTAATAACCGGCACTGACGAGTAATTCTTTACGATCTGGTGTGGTGATAAACTGCCCCAGATAACCTGTTGTAACCATTCCCAGATAGGTGCCGCTTGCCGCATCGACAATATGCAAACGGCCGTCGGCAATATGACTGATTGCCAGATCGGCGACATAAGCACGTGACGGTGTCGCAGCGTCCAGCGATTTGGTCGTCAAATGTTCCATGGCTTCTTCTGCGCCGACGGGCAGGCTTATTCCGGTCGCTACAACGAGGGCAATGAGAGTACGAGAGAGCGTGGTTCGCATCTTATTCTTTTCCTTTCGCATGATAAATTTTCCTTAGAGAAGTGCCGCGAGAGCAGACTGTTTGTGCTACAACTGGCCTCATCATAAAGAGTGTGCGATGCAACAAGTTATCCGGTTTTCGTAATAATCTTCAAAACAGTTAAAAAGATTCATGGCGCTGTGGCAATGCGAACCCGTCAATACTAAATGGTGATAATCCTGCTCCGTCTGGAATTTGCCTCATCGCTGACAAAACAGCCACACCGGCGCGAACGTGTTACTCGGATTGTATTTTTTACGAAAAACGGATACCTGCCGCTAATCACTTCTAATAAAATAATAAATCCGGGAGTAAAAAAACAAACACCGGTTCGTGAAAAGCAGTAGGCCAAAACAGCCATATTCTTAAATGGTTGCCGGAGCACAACGCATTAACGATAACTAAGAACAATTGCGGGGACAAAACACCATGACCACAACATATGCTGTTAGCATCAAAAGCAGAGTTCATGTTTTTTAATCTGTGCATGCTACGCACAGAGCGGACATCGAACCACTAATATAAACGCCACAAAAGCCTGACCAGTTATTGTCGGATCTTTGATAATAATTACTCATTGATTTAAAAACAGATTTACATTTTGCAAAACAGGATCGATTTCATCATGGATGACTCCGTCAGTACGTTTGCCAATCATAAATATCCAGGATCCCAGATTCATTCACGTTATTTATTTGACGTGGATGAACAAGCGCGTAGCCTGTCAGGCTGGACCCAAGAATATCAACAGTTAAGTTGCGGCAATTATGCAGGCTCTGTACTCTCACTCGACTTACCTGAGATGGAGCTATTAGTTGAATCAACCAATCGTCAGTTACACCAACGTGGGCAAATTCCAGAAAATTCAATTGTGTTGGCCTTCGCTTTGAACGCAAATGGCGACGGGAGGATATCTGGAAAAAAATTCGACAAAAATACCATGATCGTCCTGACCAACGAACATGAGCTGGATTTTCGTACGCCGGACGAACTGATTGCTGCCGCGCTGGTAGTTGACATCCGCACGCTGACGCAATACTTTCCTGCATTTGATGGCACTAGCCCGCTGGATAGTGCCATGCAAAACTGCTTCGCCGCGATTGAACCGGCAATACTGGATCGGTTGCGCAACTACATTAACGCCATCTTTTCTGAACTGCAGCTTGGACAGATCGATCTTTCGTATCCGGCTGCGCGAAAGGTATTTTACAATGAACTCATCGGCAACTTTCTCCAAACCCTGGAGTCGCTCAATAGCGTTGATCAGACCATCCCGCGCAGCGCGTTGATGCGCCTGAAAACCGTCAATAAGGCCATTGAACACATGCGCTCCCACATGGAAGAAGCCATCAGCATTATCGATGTGTGTGCCGTCTTGCATGTGGAACAGCGCGTACTTAATTATTGCTTTCAAGAAGTTATCGGCATGTCCCCAATTTCCTACTTGAAATATTTGCGTTTAAATAAGGTGAGGCGCGAATTGCTTCGCGTCAGTTCGGCATCATGTAACATCGGAAATATTGCGGCGAGTTCCGGATTTTGGCACCTCAGCCGGTTTTCCAACGAGTACCGGAAACTGTTCGGAGAGCTGCCATCGAATACCGTTCGTCGCTCTGGCTTAACGATGTAATTCCCGCTCGGTTAACCCTTTAATTCTGGCTCCCTGTCCGTAAGAAAAAACACTTGATTTACTCCTATTCAGCAGCGACATGATTACATTTCATCAGTACAGCAACAACACGCTGAAGCCAGAAAAAACATTAGCGGCATTAGCGATCTACGCTACTTGCCTGACCCAGAAAATAACATTAAGTAGAGTACATTTGTATGACGAGATCAAATTTAAGCCATGACGTGGGTGTATCCGACATACCACTGATCGAACTGACTATAGGTGTATTTTTTGATGCCATGGTGGAGCGAATTCCGGACAATGAAGCACTGATTTCCTGCCATCAGCAGATCCGCTATAACTACAGGCAACTGCAAGAGGAATCGAACCGACTTGCCAGTGCCCTATTGCAACTTGGGCTGCAACAGGGTGACCGCCTCGGCATCTGGTCGCACAACAATGCCCAGTGGGTGCTGACCCAGATCGCCAGCGCAAAAATTGGTGTTTTGCTAGTCAACATTAATCCGGCCTATCGGATTTCTGAACTCGACTATGTACTCAATAAAGTTGGATGCAAAGCACTTATCAGCATGTGCGAATTCAAGTCAAGTAATTACCTCGAGATGATTCAAACGTTGGCTCCAGAGCTGGGCCAAAGCAGGCCTGGTTCATTGCATGCGGCACGACTTCCCGAACTGCGCACGGTAATCCATCTCGGTACGCAACTGGTACCAGGTATGCTGCGCTTCGATGACCTCATCGCCACAGGCAATTCAGAGGATAACCGTCTGTCAGCAATTGCCGCCACCTTGAATGCCACGGATCCGATCAATATCCAGTTCACCAGTGGCACCACCGGATTTCCCAAAGGAGCCATGCTCACACATAGGAATATTCTGAATAACGGGTTTTTCGTCGGTGAGGCCATGCAACTGACCGACCAGGATCGCCTGTGCATTCCAGTTCCCCTGTATCACTGCTTTGGGATGGTACTGGGCAATCTGGCCTGCCTGACGCACGGCGCTACCATTGTGTATCCGAATGACGCCTTCGATCCACTACTTGTACTCCAGACTGTACAGAATGAACGCTGTACTGCTCTGCATGGCGTTCCTACCATGTTTATTGCGGAACTAGACCATCCTCGTTTTGGCGAATTTGATCTATCCACCCTGCGAACCGGCATCATGGCCGGTTCGCCCTGCCCGATCGAAGTCATGAAACGGGTAGTCCGTGACATGCACATGAGCGAAGTCACGATTGCCTATGGCATGACTGAAACCAGTCCAGTCAGTTGCCAGAGCCATGCAAATACGACTCTAGAAAAACGGGTAGCTACGGTCGGCCGGGTACAACCTCATCTGGAAATTAAACTCATTGATCCTGAAAGCGGTCAAATCGTCACGCGCGGCAGTGTCGGTGAGCTCTGCACCAAGGGCTATTCCGTGATGCACGGCTATTGGAATGACGAGCAAAAAACGAACGAAGCCATCGATGCAGATCACTGGATGCATACCGGTGATCTGGCCACCATGGATGAGGACGGGTATGTCAATATTGTCGGACGTATCAAAGATATGGTGATACGAGGTGGCGAAAATGTGTATCCACGTGAAATCGAGGAATTTCTGTATCGCCATCCTGATGTACAGGACGTCCAGGTTATTGGCGTCCCGGATAAGAAATACGGCGAGGAATTATGTGCCCTTATCATTGTTCGTGCCGGCAGCACGCTGGACCAGGACGGTGTGCGTGAATTCTGTCGCGGGCAGATTGCGCATTACAAAATACCACGATATATCCGCTTCGTGAGCGAATTTCCGGTCACCGTGACCGGCAAGGTTCAGAAATATAAGATGCGGGAACTGATGAAAAAACTACTTGCTCTGGACGATATAGAAACCGCCTGATCTGTTCGCAGATCAGGCGGACCAGGCAAGACACTGGGGGGGCTGCCCAGTGCCTTGCCTATTCGACCAGCTTATACTGACATAATGACCGATTTCGATTCTGTGTACAGATCCAGTGAAGCCTTACCCATTTCACGACCGAAGCCGGACTGCTTATAGCCACCGAAAGGCATGGCACTGTCAAGAATACTATGACAGTTGACCCACACCGTGCCGGCTTTGATTTTAGGAATCAATCGATGCACTTGGGAAAGATTATTCGACCAAATGCTTGCACTCAATCCATACACTGTGTCATTGGCCCAAGCCGCCACCTCATCGAGATCATCGTAAGGCATAGCGACCAGTACCGGTCCAAAAATTTCTTCCTCGACTACGCGCATCGTAGGATTGACATCCACCAGTACGGTTGGCTGAACAAAAAATCCACTGGTTCCGGAACGATCTCCGCCAGCCACCACCTTGGCGCCCTGGGAAATACCGGAATCAATATAGGAACGAACACGGTCCATCTGCAATCTTGAAACCAGCGGACCCAGTTCATTCGTCGTGTCGAGCCCGTGGCCGATTTTCATCTTCGAGGCAATATCAGACAGATCGCTAACCACTCTATCAAATATTTTCTTGTGCACATACAGACGTGAGCCAGCACAGCATACCTGGCCGGCATTAAAAAATATACCTTGCGCAGCACCTGCGGCGGCGGCGGCCGGATCATAATCATCAAGCACAATCATTGGTGACTTACCGCCCAGTTCCAGAGATATGCGCGTCATGTTATCGAGCGCCATCTTGCCAACCATCTTGCCGACTACGGTGGAACCGGTAAAGGTCACTTTATTGATACCACGATGTCCAGCCAAGGCTGCCCCGGCAGACTGGCCATACCCTGTGACAATATTCACTACGCCTGCCGGATAGCCAGCTTCCTGTATCAGTTCGCCCAGTCGCAAGGCCGACATCGGTGTCTGTTCAGCGGGTTTGAGTACCACTGTGCACCCGGTTGCCAATGCTGGGCCCAGTTTCCAGGCCGCCAGCAACAAAGGGAAATTCCATGCCACAATCGCACCCACTACGCCAACCGGTTCTTTACGAGTAAACGCTACAAACTTGCCATCCGGCACAAACGGCACGGACAGATCAGCTGTTGTGCCTTCGATTTTAGTCGCCCATCCGGCCATGTAGCGAAAAAAATCCACGGTAAGCGCCACATCAACATAGCGCGCCACCATCAGTGGCTTACCGTTATCGATCGATTCGATTTCAGCGATATTCTGCGCATCCGCTTCCAGTAAATCAGCCAGTTTCAGCAACAAACGTTCGCGTTGAGCTGGGCGCATAGTGTGCCATTCACCAGACTCGAAGGCAGCTCGGGCGGCTTTCACGGCCAGATCCACATCTTGCTGGTCGCCGGCAGGAACCGAGGCAATCCTCAGTTCATCGGCCGGATCATGCACATCCAGACGCGCACCAGCGATGGCATCAACCCACTTGCCGTTGATGAGCATTTTATGTTCTTTGTTAAAAAATTCCCGGGTTTGAGCAGTAACGCGATCAGCTTGTGTAATGAAGTTCATTTAGTTAATCTCCTGATTTATATAAGATGAAACATGTTGTGATAACAGCCCCGACACAGCAAATGTTCCGGAGGCCTCCTGACATTGGCTCAGCGCGCCGTTTCGGGCAGCGTTACCGGGACAACTCCTTTTTGGGAAAACAGCACAAGTGCGCTGGGGTTACTACCAACCACGACCGCGGTCAATGAAAGTCGGTCATCCCGTTGAGTTGCGGTAAAGGTCACGCCCTCATCGCGGCTTTTAAGCTGTACACCATCCAGACCCACTGCCACTACGCCCCCCCCAACCTCAAGCATATCGGTCAGGGAACTCTTGATGGCGTTGTTAACAAGTTGCCAGTTATGACCCTCATCTGTACTGCGGTAGATCGTGCCGCGCAATCCACCTACGATTAGCGTGTCACTGCGAGTAACCAATCCGGTCCAAAACGAACCTTTGTAGCCAGTGGCAGAATATTGCCAGTGCTGGCCGCGGTCTTCGCTGCGCAGCACCAGTCCGCGTTCAGCTGCAACAAACAAATTGCCTTTGGGCGAAGCAAACACACGAAACAGATTGCAGTCGGCCTTGCCACCATCCGGCGGAGCCGGCAGGTCGCTGGAGAACCAAGTCTTACCACCGTCATGGGTCGTGAGCATAAGTCCCCAGAGACCGACCGCAATACCATCGCTGCTGTCAAGGAAATGGATCGAAAAGAGCGGGCGGTCAACTTGAGTATCGATTCGTTGCATCTGCCAGTGCTCACCTGCGTCCGTAGTGTGGAGAATCACTCCCCAATGTCCGGCAGCCCAGCCGTTGTTCTGATCGACAAAGGAAACCGATGTCAGTGCGGAAGACACAGGTACCGAGGCCGCTTGGCGGAAATGGCGGCCGTCGTCATCCGAAAGCAGAATTGTTCCGTAATCGCCTATGGCAACGATGCGCTTTCCGGCCAAGGTAGCACCCAGTATTGGTGCTAGCACCGCCGCCTTTGACAGCGCAGCAGGTTGTGCTGATAGAATGGGGGCTGGACCCGCAGTCGTTTGTGCCAGTGCCACCCTTGTCAGCAAAAAAAATATTGTCAGGGTATGACAGGCCCAGTGGCAGTAACGCCGATTGTTTAACTTCCGCATAATCCGTCCTTTAATGATGAAACAAACTCGAGGTACGTATCGGTCCTCGACGCGGAAATAGCCGCTCCAGCCAGACAGCCAACGCAGGCAAGGCTGTCATCGCCATGACCATATTTACCATAAACATGAACGCAAGCAATTTACCCATATCGGCCTGAAATTTCAGGTCAGAGAATGACCATGTAGCCACACCGATTGCCAGTGTTATCGCGGTAAATATCGTCGCCATACCGACTTCAAGTATCGAATTTTCGAGAGCCAAAACTATGTTTTCGCCCTGCGACAAATGCATCTGCAGGCGGTTATAAATATAGAATGCGTAATCAACACCGATGCCGACGGCCAGCACCATCACCGGCAGTGTCGCTACCGTCAGCCCGATATTCAGCGACTTCATGAACCAGTAGCCGATAAAAGTGCCCACCGTTAGCGGAAGACAGCAGGCCAGAACAGCTCGGAAATCACGGTACACCAAAGCTACCAACAGAATGATGGCGCCGTATACATACAACATCATCGGTACTTCGCTGCGCTCGACTTCATCGTTGACGGCAGCAAGGACACCAGCATTACCAGAAGCGAGCCGTATGTTCACACCCGTCATGGTATGTGCTACTCTGAATGCCTTAACCTTGGCAATCACTCGGTTGATCGTGACCGCCTTGTGATCTGTCAGGAAAAAATGGACCGCAGTCATGCTACAGTCCTTACGCATATACCCGCGCATACGTCCTATTTCGGTGCTAAGTGCAGCATAATTGCCCGGATCGATAGGAATCACACCCATTTTCGGGTTCCCTTCGTTATAGCCCAGGTTGTAATTGCGCAATTGTACCGAATATGAATTTGCCGACTGAACACCCTCGGTATTTTCTACATCCCTGACGAACTGATCCTGATAGATGCCCAGCGCCACGTTCTCGCACGATTCCGGTGGTGCCTCAAAAATTACGGTAAGCCAATCCAGTCCGGTGTCATAGCCAGCGGCAATATTAACGGCATCCCGATTAAAGCGCGCTTCTGGCCGCAACTCCGGTGCCCCCGGCTGTAGCGTACCGATAACCCGTCCGTTACTTTGCCAGACAGAGACACCCAATATCACGGCAGTAATGGCAATCACGACCAAAGCATTGCGCGGTTCCGCCACTCGAGCCAGCATGCGCAACCATCGTGCCCGACTTTCCCGTTTGAGCATGGCTTTCTCCGCATACTCCCGGGTAAAATGAAAATACGATGCAGCAATCGGCAGTAGTGCCAGATTGGTTGTGATTTTAAAAAATACGCCGAGCGATGCTGTAATCGCTAGTTCACGTACCATCGGAATCGGGATCAGAATGAGCGTAATAAACGACACAAAGGCGGTCACCAAAGCAAGTACGCCAGGGATCAATAGCCCTGAAAAACTGGCGCGAGCTGCCTGCTCGGTGGTTTTGCCGTTGGACAGTTCCCGCACAATAAAATTAATCTGCTGAATTCCGTGCGACACGCCGATGGCAAACACCAGAAACGGCACCAGCACACCTAACGGATCAAGTCCAAATCCCAGCAATTTAAGGGCACCGAACTGCCACACCAGCGAGGTCAGAGAACAGGCAATCGGCAACAAGGTAAACCGTAGAGAATGGCAGTACCAGTAAACGGCCAGTGCTGTCAGCACCAATGCTATCAAGCAGAATCCAAGTACTGACGAAGCACCGTCGGCGATATCCCCAATCTGTTTGGCAAACCCGATAATCTCAATTTCGAAATCAGCATCTTCGAATTTCTGGCGGATCTTTTGTTCCAAAATCCGGTTGTAGGCGACATAATCGATCTGCTTACCATCCTTATCCACTTCTGCCAGCTCGGCAGTAATCATGGCACTGGTCTGATCGCGCGATACCAGCGTTCCTACAAAACCGCCCTGACTGGTTGAGCGTTGTATCCCTGTTATAATTTCTGGGCTAAGATGATCCGGAGTCACGGTGCCGGGTATGATAGGGTCGGCTCGGAAGCCGTCTTCGGTAATTTCGTTGACATAGCTGTTCGGCGTCCACAACGACTGCACCCCGAGGCGATCTATTCCTGGTAGAAATATCACGGCCTGCGTTACGTCATACAGGCGCCGTAGACCAGCCTCAGTCCAGATCGTGCCTTTTCTGGCTCGGACGGCGAAATTAAGCCTATTGGCACCGAGGACATCATTTCTGTATTTCTTAAATGTTTCCACATATTCATGTCCCGTCGGCAATTGCTTTTCAAAGCCGGCATCCATACGCAACTGGATTGCAAAATATCCCATAAACAGAGTAAAAGCCGCCAGCCACAACAAAAATGGCGTACGGTAGCGAAAGCCATACTCCTCAAGCTTGGCCAGAAAGCGTGCCAATAACCCGTCAGCTCCGCCGCTTTTGAAAATTTTTAACATAATGAGAACAATCTGTAAGGAATGCTAATGGAAATCGTCGGCGCGCAGGATATCGG
>Ga0364916_10129_pt2 | contig 13955 bp, 10 predicted proteins | sample SorcelJu500001C4_2_FD_206964 | JGI IMG/M metagenome (GOLD analysis project Ga0364916, IMG submission 206964) | Enriched cells from Trout Bog Lake Hypolimnion, Wisconsin, USA - BchlTB.June20.5000.01.C4 | ecosystem: Environmental > Aquatic > Freshwater > Lake > Hypolimnion/Profundal zone | place...
CCGGTCATATTACGAGGATGTCCTCGTAGTAAAGGTGCATCCGGAATTATTGGACATTCAGCAGCTCCCCCCCGGGAAGCGCGGTGAAAAATTCTGGAATTTCCGTTATGACGATATAAACGCTTTTGAACGCCATCTTGTGAGAAACGGTACGATAGTCCTGAAATTTTTCCTCCATATTTCCAAGGATGAACAGAAAAAACGCATCCTGGAACGCCTTGAAACCGAGGATAAATACTGGAAATTCTCTCTGTCAGATCTCTCGGAACGGAGGTACTGGGATGACTATCAGAAGGTTAATGAAACGATGTTTGCAAAAACAAGCACGGAAATAGCCCCCTGGTATATTATTCCTTCAGATTACAAGTGGGTTGCAAGGACACTGGTGGCCGATATTATTTCCACGCAGATACAGTCGCTTGACCTGAAGTACCCGGTGCTACCTGAAGACCAGTTGAAACAAATTGAATCCGCCCGGGAACAATTGAAAAATGAGTAACTATCAGACTGGTAGCCTGGAACAAGGGACCACGGCCGGATCTGGCCCGGTTTCACCTGTTCCGTCCCGCGATGTGAAGCGGTTTGTTGTCGCACTCGGTGGAAATGCACTGCTGCAACGCGGTCAGCTGATGACGGCCCAAATTCAGCGTCAGAACATAAGGAAGGCGGCAGAGCTGCTGGAACCACTCGCGATGTCACACCAGCTGGTCCTTTCTCATGGTAATGGTCCCCAGGTTGGGTTGCTCTCACTCCAGCAGGCTGCTTATCAGCATGTACTCCACGAGACCACCCACGAATCATTCGAATCATACCCGTTTGACCTGCTCGGAGCTGAGACTGAAGGTATGATCGGGTACCTGATAGAGCAGGAACTCGGTAACCTGCTCCCTGACGAGGTCCCCATTGCCACGATATTAACGATGGTAGAGGTTGACCCCCGGGATCCGGCTTTCCTGGAACCAGCCAAATTTATCGGCCCTCTCTACGAAGAGAATGACGCGAAACGGATTATTGTCTCAAAAGGCTGGTTTTTCAAAAAAGATGGTGAAAAATTGCGTCGCGTTGTTCCCTCTCCAAAACCCCTTCGTATCAGGGAGATCAGGCCAATTACCTGGCTACTGGAGCGTGGTTCCATTGTTATTTGTGCCGGTGGTGGAGGGATTCCTGTGATACCGGAACCTGGCACGGGGCGAAGATATGCCGGGGTTGAGGGCGTTATTGATAAAGACCTTGCCAGCGGTTTACTTGCGAGGGACCTTGGCGCTGACATGTTTATCATGGTTACTGATACTGCAGGGGTGTACCTCAATTATAAAAAGCCGGATTCAGTGTTGATCGGGCGGACAACCCCGGCTGAACTCCGGCTTAACATGGCCCAGTTCCCTGCCGGGTCAATGGGACCCAAAGTCGAGGCCGCGTGTACCTTTGTCGAGGAAACGGGGAAAATAGCAGCTATCGGGGCAATTTCAGATATAGGTAAAATATGTGCCGGTGAGGCGGGGACGATTATCGTACCCGGGATAAAAGAATGAGATCTGTTTACTGTCCCACGGAGTAAATGAGATGGCAAACTACGGTGTATATTCAGAAGTCGGAAAACTCCGCAAAGTGATGGTCTGCCGACCGGGTCTCGCACATATGAGATTAACCCCTGAAAACTGCCATGATTTTTTGTTTGATGACGTGATCTGGGTGGCGAAGGCCAAGGTCGAACATTATAACTTTGTTCAGGTGATGCGGGAACGAGGTGTAGAAGTACTGGAAATGCATGACCTTCTCGCACAGTCCCTCGAACAGAAAGATGGTCGCCAGTGGGTACTTGACCGGAAAATTACGGTGAATACTATCGGGCCGATTGGACTCGATATTGTCCGCACCTGGCTTGATGAAATGCCTGCCAACGAGCTGGCGGAGCTCCTTATCGGGGGTATAGCAGCAGGGGAGATCCCCTTCCCGCCATTTGCTGACTTTTCGGACTACGATCCCCACGGTCTTTGGATACCGCCCCTCCCGAATACCTTGTATGCCCGTGATACAACCAGCTGGATTTATGGAGGTGTCACTTTAAATCCCATGTACTGGCCGGTCCGTTACCAGGAAACCCTTCTTACCACCGCGATTTACAAGTTCCACCCTGATTTCAGGGATGCAGGTTTCACCACCTGGTTCGGAAATCCGGACCTCAATTACGGCCCTGCAACCGTGGAAGGTGGTGACGTGATGCCAGTCGGTAATGGGGTGGTCCTCATTGGCATGGGTGAACGGACAACGGCAAGGGCTATTATGCAGATTGCCAGCGCGCTTTTTGAAAAAAAAGCGGCTGAACGGGTAATAGCCTGCGCAATTCCGAGGAGCAGGTCGGTTATGCATCTCGATACCGTCTTTACCATGTGTGATTCAGACCTTGTCAACATAAACGAAAAAGTGGTAAGGGAAATCCGGTGTTTCAGCCTGTACCCTGGTGAAGAACCGGGATTCCTTCAATTCGTTCCCGATAAAAAGCCATTTCTTGATATTGTTCCCGAAGCACTCGGGCTGACCAGGTTACGTGCCGTCACTACCGGGGGTGACTGGTTCGAGCAGGAACGTGAACAATGGGATGATGGTAACAACGTTGTTGCCCTGGAACCCGGCGTGGTCGTTGGTTATGACCGGAACGTCCACACGAATACAAAGCTGAGAAAAGAGGGAGTTGAGGTTATTACAATCCCGGGATCAGAACTTGGGAGGGGACGCGGTGGGGGGCATTGTATGACCTGCCCTCTCAGGAGGGACCCGTTGTAACCTTTTTTTTGTCCCCGGATGCCCCCTTCGTGCAATGGTCGTCAGAAATCATCCTATATTTACGTTTTCTTCGCAAATCTGTACGCCTCTTTTGGCACCCGCATCTCGAATCTGACACCCATTCCTTCATCACCTGTTTCCGCGATGGTAATATCGGTAATACCAAGTATCTCGCGGACGAGGAAAAGCCCCATTCCGGTGTTTTTTCCTACACCACGCTCGAAAATCTCTTCTTTCATGTCCACAGGCACCCCGATACCATTATCCTCCCAGAACAGGAAGAGCCCATCGGGTATCAGGGCATAATGCACCCTGATCTCAGTAACATTCTTTCCATGACGCAGGGAATTGTCGTACAGGTTGTAAAATACTTTTTCGAGCAGGGGGTCCCCATAAATCTCAAGCCCGTTTATGCTGGACCTGAATGCTACTTCTTTCCCCGGGAGACCCGAAACAATTGCCTCGATATTCTGCCAGACCGGGATCTTCTCACCGAGGTTCTGGTATGTCCGGGTGAATTCGATGTGTTTCTGGATCAGGTTGGCCGCCCCGGATGACCGCTGAAGATAATCTTCGAGGAGGGGATCTGTATTCTTTTTGCGGATAATGGTGAGATATCCGAGCAGAACAGTAAGGTTGTTCAGGATATCATGCCGGGTAATGCTGCCAAGCAGGTTTAACTTTTTATTAGCGACAAAAAGGGCATTTTCTGCTCTCTTCCGTTCGGTAATGTCATGTGCGATAATACTGAATACGGCTTCTTTTCCGGTCACCGGGATCAGACTCGTGCTGACTTCAACATACAGGATATCCCTCATTTTAGTGCGATAACGCTGCTCCCCGAGAAGGCAGTTCTGTTCAGCAAGAATTTTTTCGCAACAGGTATCTGTATACTGTGGTCCGTCAGCCATAATATCATGAAGTGTAAGCTTGCCAACATCGTCATTTGTGTAACCAAACAGGTGAAGAAATGCCGGGTTTACCTCAATTATCTTTTTTGAACTGGCATTAAAAAGGATAATAGCCTCAATTGCTTTTTCGAATAATCCACGGTACCTGGCCTCGCTCTCCCGGAGTAGCTGATCGAGCGTGTGTTTGTAGAGGGCCATTCGGATCGTGGCTTTCAATTCGCGGTTCTGCACAGGTTTTACCAGGTATCCATATGGCCCGGTGAGTTCCGCATGGCTGAGCCTTTCATCATCCGCGTATGCGGTTGTATAGATCACAGGGATGTCTGATGTTTCGTGGATCTTTTCCGCAGCCTGGATCCCGTTCATCTTTCCGGCGAGCTGAATATCCATCAGGATGACATCCGGTCGCTGTGAATAAGCCTGTTGTACTGCATCTTCACCACTTGATACCGGTGGGAGAACCCCATATCCGAGTTCGGTCAGGACCAGTTCCAGGTTTGCTGATATGAGTGCGTCATCTTCGACAATAAGAATTTTTTCAGCCGGCATAAAATCCCTTCTCTGTGGTTGGTTCCTGAACAAACTGCAGTGTAAACGATGTTCCCCTTGTCGTGATCATTTCCAGGTCTCCATGGAGCTGGTTCTTCGCCAGGATCCGGATGAGTGTGAGTCCAAGTGAGCGGGTGCCAGGTATGAGCCCCCCCGGGGGTAATCCTCTACCGTTGTCTGATGCGTTCAGGATAATAAAACCATCCTTTTCTTTCATGGAAATTGAAATTTCGCATGGTTCACCCCGTTCTTTCTCGCATGACCATCCTTCAGGAAATGCATACTTAAGAGAATTCGTTATGATTTCGGTAAGAATCAGACCAGAATGGATAGCTGTATCGATTGGGAGGATAACGGTACCCATCTGGATATTCCATCTGATATCCCTTCTTGGTGCGTATGCCTGGATGAGGTGCTGGACCAGGTCCTCCACGTATGTTTGAGCGTTAATACGTGAGAAAGAACGGGAATGGTACAGCGCTTCATGCACGAGGGACATACTCCGGATACGGGACTCGAGGTCCCTGAACTGGGCGATCTCCTTCGGATCTGACAGTTGTGCCTTCTGGAGCCCGATTAGTGATATAATTCTCGCGAGATTGTTTTTTACCCGGTGGTGGATCTCCCGGAGCAAAACCTCCTTCTCTTCAAGAGAATCCCTGACCTCTTTTTCTGCAGCGATACGTTGAACGGCAGACCCCATCGGGTTTGCGGTTTCTTCAATCACCTGCACTGTTGTAAGCGGGACCATGTTCTCACGGTGATCAGCGAGGTGGATGAGGCCGATAGTTTTATTTCCCTGCCGGATGGGGATAACGGCAATGGACTCATAACCTGCCTTGTTGCAGACCCCGCTTGTAATGCGGTTCGCCTCATCTGGAAAGGCTGCCAGGAATTTTGTGGTGCCGTTCATGTAAAATGAGCCACCTTGTGTAAAAAATGGTTGATTTAAATCGGTAGAACCTTTGATTACCTGGCTGTACACCCACTCATCGGAATTGATCGTGGGCGGGCTTTCACCTGGATATTCAGAAGAAAAACCTGTATAGGCCTGGTATGGTATATTGCCGTGTTCATCAATGAACCTGATACCGACTGCGTCGCAGCCTGAATAATCCTGGATAATATGTGTGTACTCCTCTAAAAGACCTGGTAAATCCGGTACCCGGTTGGCATAGTCAAGCAGGGCATGGGAAAGGCGAAAGACATCCTCTTTTTGTTTCCGTTCCGTTATATCAACAATAATGCCCCGTAGCCCGACAGGGTGACCTTCCTTTTCGATTACCGAAAGATAAGCGATCCCGGTAAATATATCTCCGTTTTTTAACAGGAACTGGTACTCATTACCACTTTTTTTTCCATGCACGATGCCATCGAGGTTTTGTTTTGCCCGGATAACATCTCCCGGGACTACCATCCGGGAGATATCCAGTCCCTCTTTAAGATCCCCGGTTTCGTACCCAAAAAAGTTGAGAGCAAACCTGTTTGCATAGGTAAATCTACCTGTGAGGTCTGTTTCAAAGATGGTCAGGGGCATCATCTCGGCCAGGTCACGGTATTTCTGTTCGCTCTCCTGCAACTCTGTTTGTATTTTTTTCAGTTCAGTGATATCGCGTGCTGCAGCAAAAACTCCCTCTGTTTTCCCTTTATCATCACAGTAAAGTGATGCATTATACAATACTGGTGTGATATGCCCATCCCGGTGCTGGATTTCAAGGGGGAAATCCCTGACCATACCTTTCCTGAATACTTCCTGGTACCCCTCCAACGCCTTTACGGGATCCACAAAATAATCTGAGAAATCGGTTCCTACCAGTTCAGACCTGGAACACCCGGTGACAACCTCTGTTGCCAGGTTAACATCCTGGATCTTCCCCTCGTGGCTGATAGTTATGAGCGGGTCCAGACTTACCTCAATCAGGTTCCGGTTATAGGAACTGAGCTTCATGAGTGCTTTTTCAGCCTTCCTGCGCTCGGTTATATCCTCTATCTGGGCAGCAAAATGACGCAAAGAACCCTGTTGATTACGGATAGCGGTCACCATGAGCAATCCCCATATGGTACTCCCATCTTTCCTGACATACCGTTTTTCAGTTATATATACAGGAATCGTTCCTGCCGCCAACTCCCGGATATGGTCTATGTCACTCGCAAGATGATCCGGATGCGTGATATCCTTAAAAGACATCTTCAACAATTCATCATGCGAATACCCGGTCATGGCTATCCAGGTTTGGTTGACAGAAAAAAAACGGAAATCCGGCGTGACAAGGGCCATTCCAACCGGGCTGTTCTCAAAAATTTTGCGGAACTGGTCTTCGCTTTCTTTAAGTGCATCTTCCGCTTCCTTGCGTTCAGTGATATCTTCTGCGATACCGGTAACCCGGTAGACCATTCGCTTGTCATTCAAAACAGGAAAATTCCGTGAGTGTACCCAACGGATCCCCCCGCTGGGTTGAATTATCCGGTATTCCTGATCGAAGTATTTTCCCTCCTCCAACTCCATGCGGATGGCTTCCTGCACGGAAGGCAGGTCTTCGGGATGAATTGCTTCAAGGAACGAAGATGGGTTATCATAGAGTTCCTGGCGGGTTCTACCCCATACATTCTCGTATGCAGGGCTGATGTAAATAAACCGGTTGGTAGCCCGGTCATGGATATAAAAAACACCGGGACTGTTATCGGTGATCTGGCGCAGGCGTTGCTCGTTTTCAGGGAGTTCGTCTTGAACAAGTGCTTCCGTAACCTGATTCTTCATGCCGGGTGAGATATCCGGGTTGCTATCAGTTTTATCTCCTGCGGATTCGTTTAATTGCCGCTGTTTTCGCCTCTTTTCAAGTGGGATATTATCAGAACCGGATTTTTCTTTTATTTGCGACTGTTTTTTATCGGGGTTCATTCCTTGTATGCCGCCCGGTCCCCGTCCGTCTTGGGGAACAAGGACTCCCCTGTGCCCGGTTCAGGTACCATTCCTAATTGCGCTGTATAGCGTTGATAGAGTTGTCTGACCCAATAAAATTACTCCATCAATTAAGCATGATCTGGATAACCGGTATTGCAAAATAATCTGGAATGCTCTTAAATGAAGGCTGCACACCGTGTTACGGATAATACCGGGTTGCAATATACTCGTTGTTTCAGGAAGATGATGTGGAATTGGAGGTGGATGAATAATTAACCTTCATGTCCAGGCCAAGAGGACTGATAGCTCCGAATGAATTTTGCACGGTATCAAATGAATCAGAGACCATATTGACAGGGCTGGGGATGCTGATACCCGATGAATTGTTACCCGCAATATTGAAGCTAACCGGGCTTGATGAAACCAGGGAATTCATGGTGTTTTCGATGGGGCTTGTTCCAGATTTCTTTACCCCCACTCCCATGAGAGTCTCTGTTGCAACGACTACCGCAATGACAAGCAGGATTGTAACAACTACGATGAAAATTTTCTGGAAAATGGAAAATTGTTTCAACCCCACTGTTTTAGATTTCATTTTAGGGTTATGCGCGATTTTTTCAAGGATTTCTTTGCATTTTGCTGCTTCGTCATTCCTTTCCTGCCGGAGTAGGGTAAGATAGATGTTGTTCCATGCATCCTGGTAATCAGGGGCTATTTCTACTGCTTTGCCATAGTATTGAAGGGCTTTATCATAATCTCCCTGTTTAAAATAGGTATTTCCTTCGTCTTTTAGCTCCTCTGCCCGGTTGGTCTTCATGATCCTACGTGATAGATGATAACAATCTCATGCATTAAAGTCATTCGTTATGTTACAACGATCTATTCAAGCGGACTTACTGAAATTATTTAATGTTCTGGAAGATAGTGGGAAATTAAATTTTTTATAATGGGTAATCAGGTTACGACATGGAAAAGAAACATGATAATGGATTTTTATACAGAAAAGATAATCTACGCACAGCAAAATAGGCGTTAACTTACTCTTACCTACCTAAAATTACAGGAAAGTTCGGCCGCGTGCATTTTTAAGGTATCTTAATTACGGAATTAATAGTAAAAGGAGAAATTCCGGCTTTGTTGAAATGCTCAAGTAAGGAAATAGACCGAAAGAGCTAAGGTACAGTAGCTCCTTGAGAAGAATATGTGTAAAACCCTTCCCAAAGAGTCATATTTTTATGGAAATCAAAAGCATATCAGTTTTCTTACTGCAACGATGAATGCCATAAGAGAATCAAAAATTCCGTTATACTCCTCTAAATTTTCACGAAAAGACTACAATCAGCACCAATTATTGGCGCTATTAGTTTTCAAAGAATACCTGGGCGCGAGATACAGAGAGATTATCGAATTGGTTGAGGTGATGGATGCAATTCAAAATCACTTGGGAATCTCTCGAATCCCTCATTTCACAACGTTATGCAAATTTTCCTCACGGATTAGTTCAACAATCCTTTCAGAGGTCCATAAGCAGGCCACCACCTTTTCATATCGGAATACGGGCCGGGTATCAACAATTGCACTCGATTCCACTGGCTTTCCAACTGAATGTTTCAGTTACTATTACTCAATGAGGACAGAGAAAACCAGGAAAGATTTTATTAAAATATCTCTTGCTGTTGACACCGAAAAACAAACAATCCTCGGTTCAAAAATTACGAAAAGCAGGCAACATGACACGAAACATGCCAAGCCACTCTTAAGAAATACCATGAAGAAAGCAGAATGCTATGTCCTCGATCGAGGATATGATTCCGAACAAATTCATCTTCAGATCAGAACCGAAATTCATGCTGAATCCATCATTCCGATTCGCGATTGGAATGCGGATTATGTTAAGGGTCAGTATAGAAGTGAGATGGCGGAAAATTTTGATAGAGAACGATATGGTCAACGCAATAAAGTTGAAACTGTTTTCTCCGTTATTAAACGAAGGTTTGGAGATGAAATTAAAGGCAGATTTTATAGAAGTCAGGTTAAAGAATTAAAACTTAAATGCATTGTTTACTCGGTTGATCTATTCTTGAAACACCAGAGGATTTTCATCACTGAGTAGGGTTTCAACAAAGCCGAAGAAACTTAAAATTCCTCGGAATATCTAATGTTTTCTATCCCTTCCGGTATCACACCGACGAAACGAATTCTTGTAATCGCAATAGTCGTTGGTGTCATTGCCGGTGTCGGATCTCTTTTATTTTACCAGGGCCTGAAATGGGCAACGGCATTTTTTATGGGTTATCTCCTGCAGTATGTGTATCCGCAGGAAGGGCAGACAGTGGCCGAGATTAGCCAGTGGTCCAAACCCAATTCATTGATACTCCTGCTCCCCATCCTCTTTTTCGGGAGTTTTCTTACCGGGATTTTAATAACACGGTTTGCACCCGAGGCAGAGGGTCATGGTACTGATGCAGCAATCAAGGCATTTCACGGGGATGGCAGGATACGGAAAAGAATTCCGTTGCTGAAAGCCGTCACGGCAATTCTTACCATCTCGACCGGTGGTAGTGCGGGAAGGGAGGGGCCGGCGGCCCAGATCTCGGCTGGTTTTGGTTCCCTTGTTGCAGATTTTCTCGGCCTCAGTCCCCGTGAGAGAAGAATTGCACTCACGACCGGGATCGGGGCGGGGATTGGGACGATATTCAAGGCACCCCTGGGAGGAGCGGTCCTTGCAGCAGAAGTACTCTATACGCGGGACTTCGAATCCGAGGCCATCATACCGGCATTCCTTGCATCGGTTATCGGGTATGCTATCTTCGGGTTTTTTGAAGGTTATTCCCCAATCTTTGCACTTGTCCCACTCTGGTGGAGTATCCAGCAGATTCCACTGTTCCTCCTTCTAGGTGTCCTGTGTGCGGTATTCGGGCTCCTCTATATCTTTGTCTTTTACTGGACCCGCGACTGGTTTGCTGCCGTATTTAAAAGGTATAACCTGCCGATGTACCTGAAACCAGTTTCAGGGGCACTCCTCCTCGGGATACTGGTCATTGCACTTTCATTCATATCCCCGGAGGCAGAAATGCTGGGTCTTGCCGGAATGGGAGCAGGCTACGGTTACACCCAGCTCATGATCTATTCCATGGTCCCGCTCGCCGTGCTCCTGCTGCTGCCATTTGTTAAAATCATTACGACATCCCTGACACTCAGTTCGGGAGGGAGCGGGGGTGTTTTTGGTCCAGGGCTTACGATCGGTGCCGCAATTGGTGGGGCCCTTGGCATGATCCTGCACCTGCTTGCTCCGGCGTATGTTCCTATTGAAACGGTACCGGTGTTTGTTATTGTCGGCATGATCTCACTGTTTGGTGCAGTAGCTAATGCTCCCATTGCAGTGCTGATCATGGTTGTCGAGATGGTCGGAAGTATCACGATACTGATACCGGCGATGGCCGCGGTAGGCATTTCAACCCTCTTGAAGGGGGAGAAGACCATCTTCAGGGAACAGGTGCCAACAAAAGCGCAGTCCGGCGCCCATCGCGGAGAATACGACCGGGAAACGCTTGAACGGATTTTTGTCAGTGATGCAATGATCCCAGTGGAAACTGTCATCACGTTTTCCCCGTCGGATGAACCCAAAAAAGTCCTCGACCTCATCGTGGCAACGGAACATACGGGTTTTCCCGTGATCGAGAACGGCCATCTTGTGGGGATTATCACGAGCCGTGATGCACGTACTACTCGCACCGCGGATGGATCGTGCCCGGTCATACAGCAGGTAATGACTCCATCTCCACTCGTAGTTCATCCGGAAGATACCCTCGAAGAGGCCCTTGCGATCATGGTCAGCCATAATTTCAATCATCTACCCGTTGTGAGAGTAGAATCACCTGATCGGCTGGTCGGCTTTCTGACGAGGACGGATATTCTTAAAGCTTATACCCGGTTAAGTTATTCGGCTGAATGCCGTAAAGCGGAAGAAGATCGCGGTTCCTGAAACCACCTCTGCCACTTACCCTGCCCTCATGAATAAGGGTGGTTCTTTGCTTTTGGAAAGAATGGAATTCTGGCAGGTGTGAAAAACATCTGGTATTTATCGCGGTTTCAAATTTTATGCACTTCATAGTAAACACAAAAGAAATTTGGGGGAAATTATTGTTTTTATTGATACCAGTTCAAAAGATTATGCAATAGCCAGGTTTTAAAGCGACGCAGGAAAGAGATGAAACAATATTCGTTATTACCTCCGGGGCTGTCATAGAGGTATAAAAAATCTGGCCGGGTAGATTTTACCCAGAGTTCTTTTCATACAATTAAGTTATTCCTTTTTTGAAGGATCCTTCTTAATCTCGATTTTTTTTGGAATTTTTCTGATTGAGACACAGTTCACCACAGGATCACCGGTGAATATATACCGCTGTATGATCGTGCCCAACACTTCAACCACGTCATCCTTGTTGATCGTTTCATCCGGGCTTGTGAACATCTTTACTGATATTTCACCAGTCCTGTCAGCGACAAGGAACTGCGGGCGGTTGAGGAGCTGGAAATAGGTACGTTCCACGACACCCTCGATACTAACAACCTGTCCCATCATACCCTTATTGATCATCTTAATCCGTACCGGCCTCGCCACCCGTTCATATTCGGGGACGAGTTCCATATACTGCTTCTGGCTCATATAGTTGAGCGCCATTGGTATCACGAGGAGGAGGACCAACACAGGAATCCCGAATAACAGCAGCGTCGTATCGCCTGAACTCAGATAGGCAAAAGATAAAAAAATTGCGAAGAGAATGACCACCGCAAGCGCGACGATCGATATCCTCACAGTTATATTTCCGATTTTCATCCGGGGTTACTCTACTTTAACGCGGCGATCTCTTTTCTGAACGCGACCCAGTAGATTACACCGACGAAGAACAACCCACCAACTATGTTACCGATTGTAACGACGATGAGATTGTTCGTCCACATAGTGACCCAGTTGAGCCCTGCATTAACCGTTGTGGGGTCACCTAATGCCTGGGTCAAAATCCCGGCAGGTATGAAATACATGTTTGCGACAGAGTGTTCGAAACCACTCGCGACGAAGGCCATGATCGGGAACCAGATCCCAAAGAACTTGCCGACCAGATCATCAGCACAAATTCCAAGAAGAATTGCGAGGTTGACAAGCCAGTTACAGGCGATTGCTTTAAGGAAGCAAGACCACATACCCGCCACTCCGACATAACTTACCTTCGCTGACGCAATAGCTATTGCCCGTGCACCGAACGCGGTCACTGTCGCAGCTCCGGCAGCATTCCAGCTAGTGAAGGGGCCGTATGCCATGATATAGGCGAACACCAAAGAACCGATAAGGTTACCAATATACACCCAGATCCACAGGTTGATAATCTGCATCCAGCTGACCTTGTGAATAAATGCTGCCATCGGGGCAAGCATTGCGTCACCGGTGAAGAGTTCAGCACCTGTTAATACGATGATAATAAGCCCGACTGGGAACGTAGCACCAAGAATGAGTTGCGCGAACCCGGCACTTGCGGTACCATACCGTAGTGCGGCATCGGTTGCCATGATACCAGTCGAACAGACTGTTGCCAGGGCACCCCCCATCGCGATGTAAGCCCCGGCCATGAAACCACGTAATACCATGTTCCATGCGGGAAGGCTTACCTTGTACTTGCCAGCGTCACCGGCTTTCGCCGTGATTGCCACTGGTGGATGAAATACCATTTTTTTACACCTCTCCGTTTGTCATACCTATACACACCTAAGGAATTCTTCTTTCGTATAGGTTCAAATTAAAATCCTTTGTGGTTTTATTAATAACTTTCTTTTTGATATTCGGGCTTAAATTGAATAAAATGAATCAAATTACGAATATGGAGACCTGCTAATTTTTACGTACCAATAAAATCCGGGATAATCATGGAGAGGTCATGAAGGCGCTTTCACACCGGTTTCCTTCTCCCACTCCCATCACGCGAGTAGTGCCCGAATTCGTTCTCAAGAAGCAGGTCCCCGGAGAATACCGGACCATCATGGCATACACAGAGCCCCATTGGATCAATGCAGCAGGAACCGCATACACCGCAACCGCACTTCATGTAACGGTGCAGGCTGAATTTTCCGCGCTCTTCAAGTCCTTTCGCCCGAAGATGCAAGAGAACTGAGTACATCATCTTTTCCGGCCCGCAAACACAGACCTGCGAATACCGGTCAAGGGAAAGGTTATCCATACCCTGAACTGCAAACCCTTTTTCACCGGCAGAGCCATCATCTGTCATAATTTTAAGTTCCGTAACCTTTTCCAGCCTCTTTCGGAAGAGCAGTTCATCGGCATTACGCGCACCCAGAATAAATGTCGATACCACTCCCGTCATGGCAAGTGAGAGGAGGGGTGCAGCACCTACACCACCCGCAATTGCAAGCGTGTCGTCCTTCAATGCAAACCCGTTACCAAATGGGCCCCGTACACCGAATTTATCACCTTTCTTCATTGATAAAAGGGCAGATGTCGCATCGCCTGCTTTCTGGACAGTAATAGAGGATGGTGAGGATAATGCCATCGGGACCTCGTCGATACCCGGGACCCAGACCATGACAAACTGCCCGGGATTTAATGGAAATCGGTTATCAAACCAGATAGTCGAGACTGACGGCGTCTCCCTTTCAACATCAGTAATCCGCACGCCAATCGGGAGGTGATCACCCATGGGCACACCCCACAATTTCATCCGGGGAAATACCATCAGGCGAATAGAGTGTATCACGTATCGATCCGAAGATCCCGTGGTCGTTTAAAACCGCACTTC
>Ga0364916_10198_pt1 | contig 13498 bp, 13 predicted proteins | sample SorcelJu500001C4_2_FD_206964 | JGI IMG/M metagenome (GOLD analysis project Ga0364916, IMG submission 206964) | Enriched cells from Trout Bog Lake Hypolimnion, Wisconsin, USA - BchlTB.June20.5000.01.C4 | ecosystem: Environmental > Aquatic > Freshwater > Lake > Hypolimnion/Profundal zone | place...
GAGAGAGAAATTTTTACCAATATCCCCGATTCGTACCATTGGGGGTTGTCCCATTATATCAGCCATAATATGTTCCTGACTTTGATCAGATATGAGACCTTTCATCCGGATGAATTCGTATAGGAATTTTCAGCAGGTCTGGGGCTACTGATATCCTAATTGAGAAAAAATTGTAAAAATGGAAAGGTTATTCTTCGATACTACGGGATATACCAACACGCCCTTTTTCGATCGATAGTGAGAAACCACAACTTTTCAGGAAATCAACCGCTTTTCCACGGCCGTGGATCATCAGTTCCACGAGGTCTTCCCTTTCATCGACATCAGTATGGAGCCGGAAAGAGTCCACGATTTCACAGGAGAGTCCTGCCTGATCTGCAATCTGCTGGTGTTTCAGGAAACTCGCCCCATAATAATCGACATGAAAACGGGCACGGTCTTTGATAAAAATTGCATTTGTCCCCCCACCCCTGCCAGGACCAAGTGCCATGTCACAGGATGAGGAGATAATTCTCCTGACTACACCCGGGGTAACAAGGGGTAAGTCCGCCATGAGAATAAGTAACGGGCCTGACGAACTCGCAATCAGGTTGTTCAGTGCAGGGTTTAATTCCTCTGTGGAGACGCAAACCCTAGCATAGGAACAGTGGAGAGGGACCGTCGAGAGGATAAATGGGTTGCAGCCGGCTTCTTTCAGAGCCATTACGACATCGGTCAGCATTGCTTCAGCGAATAATTCACGTTCCGCTTTTGATAGCACAGTTGACAGCCGGCTCTTCGGGTTCACAGGTTTGAATGGGACCACGGCTTCTATGGACATTTTATACGAATAGCACTACGGACATCAAAAATCCATCGTTTTTACGCGGATCGATCAATAAATTACCAAAGAACACACACAATGTGTAACAACCGATCAACCTTACCATGGACAGAAATGTAATAACCTTTTCAAAAAATGTATTTCTGCCACTTACCACAGTCTGCCGCAACCGGTGTGGATACTGCTGTTTCAGAACACCGGTCACAGAGCATTGCATTATACCGCAAGCTGATGCAGAACAAACCCTGCACTGCGGTGCTTTAAAAGGTTGTACAGAAGCCCTGTTTACCTTTGGTGAACGGCCTGAAGATGAACCGGGTTTTAAAAACCTTATCACCAAAGCGGGTTATGACAATATCCTCCAGTATTGCCATACACTATGTAAGAAAAGCATTGAAACCGGTCTCCTGCCGCATACAAATGCCGGAATAATGACGGTCGAAGAACTGGAATATTTGAAACCGGTGAATGCCAGCATGGGCCTGATGCTTGAAACAACGGCAGACATTCCCGCACATCACAATTCCCCGGGGAAAGTCCCGGAAGTCCGGATTGAGATGATTGAAAATGCTGGCAGGTTAAAGATCCCGTTCACGACAGGCCTCCTCCTGGGCATTGGTGAGACGATGCAGGACCGGGAGGAATCACTTATGGTGATTCGTGACCTTCACAAACGTTATGGTCATATCCAGGAAGTGATTATTCAGAATTTTTGCCCGAAACCCGGGACACCAATGGGCAGCAGGCAGGTCATCAGTTTTGATGAGATGTGCGTGGTGATACAAATCGCGCGTGACATTCTGCCTGATGACGTGGCCATTCAGGTCGCACCTAACCTCGCCGATGCATCATCCCTGATCCCCTGTGGTGTAAATGACCTGGGGGGGATATCCCCGTTGACAATCGATTATGTAAACCCTGAACATCCATGGCCTGAAGAAGATGCGTTCAGGCGCTCTGCAGGGAGGTATCGCCTTCAGGAACGCCTCTGTATATATCCTCAGTTTATAGAGAGAGGCTGGTTTTCAAACGAATTGGAACCACTTATTAAGCGCCTTGTCAAACATTTATCTGAACAGGAGAACGTGTCATGAAACAACTTGAACTGTTGTATTCCGGGAAAGCAAAGTCAGTGTACCGGACAGAAAAACCGGAAGAGCTGGTAATAAAATTCCGGGATGATATTACTGCATTCGATGGCCAGAAAAAGGACACCCTGGCTGACAAGGGCAGTCTTAACGCTGGTGTTTCAACATTTTTCTTCGGGCTCCTCGAGAAAAATGGCATAAAGACACACTTTATCAGGAAAATTGATGACACAACCCTGCTGGCCCGTAGCCTTACAATGATTCCACTCGAGGTGATTGTCAGGAATATCGCAGCCGGCTCAATGGTAAAAAATTACCCGATAGAGAAAGGAACACCGCTCAATCCTCCGGTAATTGTTATCGATTTTAAAGATGACACACACCATGACCCGATGCTGAACGATGACCTGATCCATGCATTGAAACTTGCAACACCAGGGGAACTCAGGGAACTGAAACAGATTGCACTGCAGGTGAACAGCGTGCTCCGTGACTATCTTGGCATGAGAGGGATTGACCTGGTGGATTTCAAACTGGAGTTTGGGAAAACGGGAGGGGTCATCTATGTTGGAGACGAGATAAGCATGGACTCAATGCGTCTCTGGGATAAAAAAACAGGAGAATCCCTGGATAAGGATGTCTACCGGACAGGTCAGGGGGATGTCATCACCAGTTATCACCGTGTAACCGCACGGATTATGTCAGAAAAGTAAATGCCATTGGTTTCGCAGGTCGAAAAAATTTGTCCAAAAATGGGATTGTACCAGATCCTGTAATATTTCGGATAGATTGAAATCTGCTGGCTCGGGTCAGTCATATTGTCTAAAGCGGTTCTGGTTCCCTGCCGATTAAAACATTCACAGTACAGACCAATTCAATTGTTATGGAGAATAGCGATAATTAACAGGACATACGTATAATCCTTCATCAGAATAGGCCAGATAGGACACATGAAAATCAGTATACTAAAACAGGGAGAATAGGAAATGATTACGGATAACGAAGACGAGAAAGAAATTCTTGCATGGGCAAGGGGTTACGCTAAAAAACATGGTTATAAGTTAAATCCTGAAGAAAAACGTCTTGAGAGTGTGATTAAGGGCCTCGCAAGAAACAAACAGCGTTTTGGTGCAAGGTATTGTCCCTGCCGGATCAGGAGTGGCGATTCGGAAAAAGACAAGAACATTGTCTGTCCATGCATTTACCATGACAAAGAGATAGATGAACAAGGCTCATGCCATTGCAACTTGTTTTTTAGTGAAGAAACATCCGGTTAAAAATACTGTTGTGATGCATTTCTAAAAATCCTGACATTAAACTACCTGATTTTACTAAACATGACGTTAATGCCACCTTCATCATCAGATTGATGCGTATATTTCCCTGACTTCACCTATACCAGCGGTACTATACATCTCCATTGCAAGATTCCCCAGCCCTGGGATCAACAGGGTAAAAACACACCCTGGTACCAGAATTTTATTGCTTTACCTGAACTTGGATGCCAGTACATGGTAGAGTGCGTAAAATCCTACAATCATCGCTGCACTGTACCCGAATACCGCGAGTATCCAGACAAAATTAGGCAACATGATATTCGAGGATAAGAGGACAAGTGATGAACCGATTACTACGGCACCTGTGATAATTCCTACCAGGAGTTTATCACTTGTCCTGTCCAGTGATTGTTGGAGTTTTCGTACATCGGTCTCGACAATTTCAACCGTGACCGTACCGGAAGCAAGTTTTTTCAGGGTCCGGTTGACATTCCGTGGCAGGTCGAACATCGCATCTGTCGCTTCCATCAGGGAGCGTGATGCCTGCCTGATAAGGTGATCGGGCAGGTTCATCCGGTCAGATATATGTTCCAGGAACGGGTGAGTACGTTTCTCGAAGTCGAAACCTGGATCGAGTTTTATCCCGATATCAAGGATCATAATGATTACTTTCAGCATTAGCATGAGGCTGATTGGTACCCGGAGCTGGTAACGCCTGAGTACCTCGGTAAGGTCATCAACAACAGCGGAGAAATTATTGTTTCCGAGCGTGAAGCCCTCCGAATCTATAAGGGCAACATACAAATCATCCCGGATTGCTTCCCTGTCTTCTTCCCTGATGATGACTCCCAGTTTTTCAAATGCCGAGAGGAGTATGTCAACATCATTATGAATAATGCCGTGGAGTAGTCTGACAAAAACAAACCGTTTTTCAGGCCTTAATACTCCAACAACACCGAAATCCAGGAAGGCTAGGTCCCCGTTTGCCGTAACCATGAGATTCCCGGGGTGCGGGTCTCCATGGAAAAAGCCGTCTTCAAAGATCTGCTTGAGGTAGGAGTCGAACCCAATCCTGGCTATTGTTACCGGATCGATGCCCATTTTGTGGATCTCGTCCACATTGGTTACTTTGACACCTTCTATAAACTCCATTGTGAGCATGCGTCTGCTACTGCAATGCCAGTAGATCTTTGGAAACCGTACCCCGGCAATACTTTCGAAGTTTTTCCTGAACCGGTCTGCATTCTTACCGTCCTTTATAAAATCGAGTTCTTTTCTAATCTGTGCTGCGAAATCCTGGACCATTCCGGTTGGGTTGTAAATACGTGACTCGGGAACGGCTCTCTCCAGTCTTGCCGCGAGGGAGGTGAGGATTGTAAGGTCCGTCTCAATTATATCTTCGATACCCGGTCTCTGAATCTTGATAGCTACAAGGGTTCCATCCTTGAGACGCGCACGATGTACCTGTGCGATAGACGCGGATGCAACGGGTTCCTCCTCGATCTCGAGGAATTGTTCCTTGTAATCCGGGCAGGACTCCCTGATTACGGGGAGGATCTGAGTGAACGGGAGAGGATTATTGTGGTCCTGAAGCTTTTCGAGTTCCTCTATAAGGGGCTGGGGCAGGAGTTCCTGCCTGGTACTCATAATCTGCCCAAATTTGACGAACGTGGGCCCAAGTTCCTCAATTGCGAGTCGGATCCGGACATAGATAGAAAGTCCTTCTTCCGGAGCATTCCCACGGAGACGAAACCTTCGGACACCAGGGAAAAGATCTTCGAGGAAGAATCCGAATCCATATTTAACGAGTACATCGGCGATTTGACCATAACGCCTGAACCGGGTGACCATGGGACGTTCCTTATGTTGAATTCTCCTGATGACCAGAAAAAAGGTTTGATAATATCTGCCCATCTCATGCCGTGAGATTACCTGGAATCACTTGTGGCAAAAATAGGCAGTTATTCCATCCGTCGTCACGCTATCAATTCTGACAAACCCGACCCGTTCGAACTGCAAGACTTTGTCTTCCATGGTGTTAACAGGGGTCTCACAATAGCCCTCTATATCGCCATCAGGTGTATGGAGCATGCACCGTGTGGCTTCTCCTGCAGGAAGCCACTGGACAATGGGGGCTTTCGATGCACGGGCATCAGATAATGCTTCCCCGGCATAGGTCAGGCTGGGTTTCCCGGAAGACCAGTCAACATGAACATTGAAGAGGTCTTTCAACCGTATCATTCTTACTTCTTTTTGGAATTCCTGGCCGGGAAGAAATACTTCCTTTTCAAATTTCAACGTCCGGTACCCTTTCTGCTCATGACCGGGGTGGAGGAGTGCATGAGCTTCCCTCGGGACGGCTCCTTCGATTTTAAATGGTAACGGGCCCGGTACAAAAAAGAACCGATCAGATAATGGATCGATGATATCGCGGTTTTTTGCAAAAAGATTGTCCCACGAGAACGATATGTCAGTTTCACCGATCCCTATGTCTAGGACAACCTGCCTCACGGCTTCTGGCCTTATCCCACGCCTTGCGAGGGCACGGAGTGTCCCAAGACGGATGTCATCCCATCCTGAATATATACCTGACCTGATACCTTCGCGCATCTGTGAGGTTGACAGCACAACACCCTCAATTCCCATCCTCCCGTAATGGCGATAGACCGGCTCATCCCAACCAAAGTACTCGTAAATATATCTCTGGCGGCGGGTATTCGCAATATGATCTTTTCCACGGATGACGTGGGTAACACCCATCAGGTGGTCATCTACCGCCACCGTGAAATTCATCAAGGGATACACCTGTGCCTCAATCCTTGGGTGCATGGGCTCATTCAGGATGCGAAATGCAGGAAAATCCCGCATGGCTGGATCAGGGTGGTCAAGTGAAGTCCTTACCCTCACTGATGCCTCACCTTCATAAAACCCTCCATCCATCATCTTCTGCCAGAGGTCAAGGTTCTCCTCAATTGTGTGATCACGGCATGGACAGGGTTTTTTTGCCTGTTTTAAAAGGCGGAACTGCTCATTTTCGCAAGTACATACGTACGCACCGCCGAGTTCTATCAGATCAGTTCCAATCTTGTAATACTGGTCAAAGCGGTCACTCTGGTAAAAGACATCCGTAATTTTGAGGCCCAGCCACCCGATATCTTCCTGTACCATCCGGTATGCATCCGGGTCTACCCTTTTTGGATCCGTGTCCTCAATCCGGAGGATATATCTGCCGCCATATCGTTCGACATAGGCATCATTCAGGACTGCGGCTCGGGCATGACCAAGATGGAGCGGTCCGCTGGGGTTGGGCGCAAATCTCATAACTACGCCATGTTCAGCCCGTTCGAGCTGGGGTAACTCGTGGGTGTGGACTTTTGGCGCGTTCATCTCCTCAATCAGCTCAGGAGCGAGGGCCTCCAGTTTTTTTCTGCGCTCATCAGGGCTGAGCTGGTCAACCTCCAGAAGGACCTCCTTTGCAAGCAGGGCAATTTCCTGCGCCCTTCCCCGGAAATCAGGGTATTTCCCCATGACCATCCCGATAACCGTGCCACTTTTTGGCAGGCTGTTGTGTTTTACGGCATTCTGAAGTGCAAAAATAAAAAGAGCATTTTTTGGGTCTGTATCCATGTCAGTACCCTCTGGTCACAAAATAATCCCCGATATCTATGAGAAGACGTTTTGCCTCCGAATCCGGCAATATTGAAATAATTTCTTTTCCCTTCTGGACAAGTTCCAGCGCCGTATCTCTCACGTCCTTTATTATCCCCATAGAATCGAGTCTTGCGATGAGATCATCGATCTCCTTGACAGTCAGTTCACGTTTATATTCAGAAAGATCAAGGCCCTTTTCTCTTGCTTTAAGGGTAATCAGCGTCTGCTTTCCCTCGCGGATATCAGATGCACGGTCCTTCCCACTTTTTTCAGGACTGGCCATAATGTCGATCAGGTCATCCTGGATCTGAAATGCCATACCGGTATATAAACCGTAATGATAGAGCGCATGGGTCTTGACTGCATTCCCGCCAGCGAGGATACTTCCAATCCCGGCTGACGCCGCATAAAGAGCACCGGTCTTTTTGGAGACCATTTCCAGGTACTCTCCAACGGTAACATCGTTGCGCTTCTCAAACGACATGTCCATATGCTGACCATTACAAATCTCGACACAAGCTGCTGCGAGCATCGAGATCGCCCGGACTTTTGCATTATCTGGTGCTTCCGAGATACTTATAAACTCGAATGCACGTGCATAAAGCACATCTCCGGCAAGAATAGCAGTCGGTTCATCCCATTTTGTGTGAACAGTCGGAACACCCCTCCTGAACGCATCGCCATCCATGATGTCGTCATGGATCAGGGTGAAACAGTGGGTCAGTTCAAGCGCCAGTGCTGCGGGCATTACATCATCCGAGCTCCCTCGTTTCACCGCATCAGCAGCGAGCATCACAACGGCGGGGCGAAGGCGTTTTCCACCGGCCAGCAGGAGATGGGCACTCGCTTTCCCTAACTCCAAAAATTCATCACCAAAAAACCGGTCGATCATCCTGTCGACCTGTTTCTGTGTTGAATCCAGATACTCCATCAGATCCATGACTAAGCTCCAGTTATTTCAGTTTATTTTCAACCTGTGCCCGTTTGACATGATATGCACATCATTGTGGAGCGTATAGCCGATCTCCGATGCAAATTCCGCATAGGCGGATGTCATCCTGATATTACCATGTGCCGGGATGATATGCTGAGGGTTCAGCAGGTGGATAAATTCGTAATGGTCTTCCCTGTACGAATGCCCACTGACGTGGAGGTCTTCAAATATTCTTGCCCCGGTCATCCCAATCAGGGACTCAACTTTATAACGCTGGCCCCGGTTCATTGGATTTGGAATAACTTTTGCAGAGAACACGACCTTATCACCCTTATCAAGTTTATAGGGGGTATCATTCATAGCAAGGCGTGTGAGGATTGACCCGGGTTCTCCCTGGTGGCCGGTAATAATAGGAAGGAATTTTTCCTTCCCGGATTTCATCATCCGCCTCATCATACGGTCAACAGTTCTTCTGTTCCCGAACATGCTCACCGTGTCGGGGAATGAAACGAGTTTCATCTGCTCGGCCGTTGAACTGTAACGCTCCATTGATCGCCCAAGGAGGACGGGTTTCCTCCCGATCTCATGGGCACACTCTGCAATTGTCTTGACCCTGGCAATATGGGAGGCGAAAGTAGATACGAGAATTGCATTTTTATCGTCCTCGTAGCTCGTAATGGTATCCCTTACAAGGTCCCTTGCAATCCGCTCGCTTGGTGCGCGTCCTTTATTTTCGACATACGTACTTTCCACGATCAGTGCAATGACACCTTCTTTTCCGATCTGCGCAAGGCGGGCAAAATCAGGAGGGTCCCCGATCACGGGGGTACGATCCAATTTGAAATCGCATGAGTATACTATGGCCCCGTGGGGAGTGTGTAGAACTGGGGTCACCGTATCAATAATACTGTGCTGCATCCGTACAAATTCAAGGACGAGGTTCTGTGAAAGTGTGTATTTCTGCCCGGCCTTTAATGCAAATAATTTGTTATTAACCCCGAATTTCTGTTCACCCGATATCTGCTGTCGGATTAATTCGGTTGTATAGGGGGTGCTTATAATTGGTGCATTGTAACGGTGTGCAAGTTTTGGTATCGCCCCAATATGATCAAGGTGTCCATGAGAACACACGATTGCCTTAACGCTGCCCTCCACCGTATTCATCATCGTGTCATCGGGAATTGCCTTCATCTGAATCAGATCCAGAGAATGCATATTTTCTACCTCTGCATCCTCGTGGATCATCACCTGATCAAGCCTTAGACCCATATCAAAGATAACAATCTCTTTCCCGCAGCGGACGGCGGTCATGTTCCTCCCGACCTCGTCGTACCCGCCAACTGCAATAATCTCAATATCCATTATATTCCTCCATTATGCTGTCCACTATCTCCCGGGTTTTCCCAGTGATAATTGCATGTTTTGTCTTAAGATCAGCGATATTTTGAGACCCCGTCAGGAACATCGCTACCTTGAACTGGTGCTCAATCGTATCAATCGCATCAAATAATGCTTTTTCTCCTGTTAATGCAGGTTGTAAGAGTGGCAATGCCATCCCACAGAGGTCAGCCCCGAGCACAAGAGATTTGGCCATATCCACGCCACTTCTAAGGCCTCCCGTGGCTACTATCGGCCCACCAGTCCGTGATACATCACACAGGCTTACTACGGTGGGTATACCCCAGTCAGTAAATTCCTGACCAAGGCTGATCAGTTGTTTATCTCTCTCGCTCGAACTTTCCTCTGCCCTTATGCTCTCAATTGCAGCCCAGGATGTTCCACCCCAGCCGCCTATATCAATGGCTTTTATCCCTGCTCCAAAGACTGCACCAGCAGTCCTTGCTGAAATTCCACTCCCAGTTTCTTTTATGATGACCGGGTACTTAAAATCTTCACATAATATCCTGAGCGCATCAAGACACCCTGACGCGTCGTGATCTCCCTCAGGCTGGATTGCCTCCTGCAGGAAGTTGACATGGATGGCAATGGCATCAGCCTGGATCATCGATACTGCACGGTCAGCCCATTCATTTCCATGATCCCGGAGTTGGACGATCCCAAGGTTCGCAACAACAAAAGCATGGGGTGCCTCGTCCCTGACAACCGAAAACGTCCCTTCAAGGGCTGGATTCTCGAGGGCGGCCCTTTGTGACCCCACACCAATCCCAAGGCCATACTTGTTTGCGGCTTTTGCGAGGCGCCGGTTGACCTCAAGGGTTTCAGGGTGCCCACCGGTCATTGCAGCGATAAACAGGGGAGATTTACACTGGTGCCCGAGAAACCGGGTCCTCGTATCAATCCGATCCATATTAAATTCCGGCAGTGCATTATGGACCAGCCGGACATCACCAAAACCCGTGAACCCGCGTTCTATTGGCTTTTCAATACATATACGGAGATGGTCAAGTTTCCTCGACGATGTTAGTGATACAGGGTCAGGCATTTCCTTCAGCCCTCACTCTTGTGCCGCCGTGCGGCCTGGCGTCAAGAAAATCGCCAATCCTGGATACGTGAAAGATATCTGAAGGAATCCCAACTTCGGCAAGCTGGCAGAGCTCTTTTACCTTTCCGCGCATCCCCCCCGTGACATCAATATGATTCGAATCCCCCAGTGTCAAAGTACCTGCCATGGCAGGCGTGATCTCAGGGAGAATTCTCCCATCACTGAACACGCCGGGCACATCCGTGGCCAGACCGATACGTTGCATACCGAGAGATGTTGACAGGACCCTGACCAGTTGATCACCAGATACAACACATGCGCCGGTTGAACAATCCATTACCATATCACCATGGAGGACAGGGACCATCCCAAGCCCGAGCATGCATTCCAGCTGCCGGTACTCACAGGTAATAAGCCGTCCCTTATCAGCAATACAGGCTGCCAGAGGTTGGACACCGACAGCTTCAACACCCACCTTGCGCAACGCCTTGACAATAGAATCATTCAGTCTTCTTACCGCCATATGTGTAATGAAGATACCTTCACGGTTTTCTGCCGAAACCCCTGAACTAACCCTGTAACGACTCGCTTCCGGATGACCACAGGAACCTGCTCCATGTACTAGCACGAGTGATATCCCTTTTCGCCCGGCTATTGTGTCTGCGATCCTTTCGATCTCATCAGATCGGATGATGCCATCCGTAGCCTTATCAGTGATTATACTGCCGCCCAGTTTCAAGAGGACCCGTTCAGACATCCTTCTCCTTTCTTACACCCTCGGTGTCGATATTCGTAACAAAGGCACGGGCATCGCATGCCTCAATTGCACCAGCAATCCGGCTCTTCAGATGCTTCGGGCATAATGCCACCATGCAACCCCCACCACCGGCGCCGGTTATTTTAGCCCCGTATGCTCCAGCAGCCCTGGCAGACATCACAAGCCGCGACAATGCAGGATGACCGACACCCAGCACCTCGAGGAGTGAATGGTTCATGTCCATCAGCCTCCCAAGCTGGATAGGATCAACCAGATTATGCATCGCAGACATTGTTATTCCTCCAATTGCATCCAGGACCGGGTCACATATTTCAGGATTCTTTTTCTTCAGATCCGCAACCATCTCGACCATTTTTGAGGTGCTGTGGGAGACCAGGGTGTTCCCGACAACCATTTGGAAACTTTCCGGTGGCAGACGTCGTCTCGATGACCCCATTATAAAAACCAACCCGCCATAGGTAGAAACCGTGGTATCTGTCGGGCTGGCACGCCCTTTCTGAACTTTTTTCTCAATATTAAAGGCAGTTTCTGCGATCTCCTCCCGGGAATGATTTATACCGAATTCATCATTTATCGCAGACAGGGTTGCGACGGTAACTGCCGCAGAAGACCCAAGGCCAGATGAACTGGGCAGCTGGGAGTTAATGTACACACTTCCTTTCACACCCATTTCATCAAAACAGCTGTCAATGTAAGGGGATTTTGCAGGGTGCGGGGTCCTGCTTTTCCGGACCGTAACAAAGACACGGGGCTTGATTGCCATGGCAATCGCAGGTTTTCCATATACCACTGCATGTTCACCGAAAAGGAAAACTTTTCCGGGTGCACTCCACGTGACCACTATATCACCGCGATTGCCGCATATCCTACGACTGCTGCATTATCACCCGTAATGTCCCCGCTCGTGGCATAATGGATTAATTCTGTTTTCCGACCCCCGTTTTCCTGGCAGGTCATGAGCATTGCAGATATAGGTCCATACCCGCACGCGGTAACATTTCGTTCCCCGATACGCCGGTAAAATTCAGGAACATCAAATTTATACAACGCTTCGATAGCGTAGAGGTCATTTTTCCTTGCGACCTCCGCATGTACGTAATGAGAGAAATCGGATGATGCAATAATCCTCACATCCCTCCCGGTTCGTTTGACAGCACTGGTAATCTGCTCAGACAGTACAACAGCACTCCTGTAATCCTGCCTACCCATCATTATCGGGGTTATTCTTGCTCTTGGAAACCTGTACTTAATAAACGGGACCTGTACTTCCAGAGAGTGCTCATCGTGGTGCGAAACCTCGTCCTGATCAATATTCAGGGCTTCACCCAGTTCGGTGTCGTTGTCGACGATACCAAGTGGAGTCTCCCACGGAACCTTCGATATGCAAGTCTCAAAACCGCGGTGACTAGGGCCGATCAGGATAAATGTACCGGCAAATCCGGGGTTTAATGACGCATAAGAAAGGGCGGCCACTCTTCCGGAATAGATATACCCGGCATGAGGTACCACGACACCCTTAGAGTTGCGACCACCACCGGCTTCCTTAAAAAATTTTGCCAGCAGTTGTTCAAGGTGGTCCGGATCGTTTGGGTAGAACATGCCTGATACAGCGCATGGACGCATTTTCATCGGACTAACCTCTTATACTGATGGTATATTTAGAACTCGGTCTCGAAATCTTCGGGAGTGAGTGAGGTAGTTATTCCGCGGAGCCTGAGCATCTCCCGCGTGAGGAGATAGTAAATCATACCGAGAGCTTTTCTTCCCTTGTTGTTGGTCGGTATGACAAGATCAACAAAGCTTGTCATATTATTGGTATCACAGAGGGCAAGGATAGGTATCCCGCTCTGGACGGCTTCTTTTACTACCTGTGCATCACCAATCGGGTCAGTAACAACGACAACTTCAGGTTCGATATAGTTGTGGAGGTTCTGATTTGTAAGCATCCCGGGGATAAAACGTCCCGTTACTGCCATGCCACCGATCGTTTCTGCAAATTTCTTTGCAGGGTACTGCCCATACTGGCGGGAGGTAACAACAAGGATATTTGGCGCATCGAACTGGTTCAGGAACTTGGCCGCGGTCTTGATCCGCCCATCCGTCTCCCTGATATCGAGGATATAAAGCCCGTCTCCCCTGACCCGGTAAATAAATTTCTTCATGTCCTTGCTTTTCTGCTGCGTCCCGATGTGAATCCCTGCTGCGAGGTATTCCTCTACTGGGACGAGCGGCTCTTTCAATTCAATTTCCATCTCTGTTTCTGTCATTCAAGCATCTCCTCAATTCGAATAAGTTCATTCAATTTCGCTATCCTCTCGCCACCTACAATTCCGGTTTTAAGGAAAATGCAGTTAAACGCTGTTGCAATATGCGAAATTGCAGTATCTGTTGTCTCTCCTGAACGGTGGCTCACCACCGTGTCCATCCCATTCGTGTGCGCGAGCCGGATAGCCTCAAACGTCTCGGTCAGGGTACCAATCTGGTTTGGCTTTATCAGGACACAG